>Ga0208980_10000226_pt1 | contig 29534 bp, 27 predicted proteins | sample WetSurMetagenome_3_FD_187993 | JGI IMG/M metagenome (GOLD analysis project Ga0208980, IMG submission 187993) | Wetland microbial communities from Twitchell Island in the Sacramento Delta, sample from surface sediment Aug2011 Site A1 Bulk (version 2) | ecosystem: Environmental > Aquatic > Marine...
CTTTTATTTTTGTGTTTGCAGCAGTAGTGTCCCTTATGATCTCTTCCCCGATCTGCTTTGTGTTACCATATGGTGAAACAGCAGGTTGTATAGGAGCATCTTCTGCAACAGGCAGTTTTGCAGGCTGACCGTAAACAGTACAGGAGGATGAGAAAACAAGGTTCGGAATGCTAAAAGATTTCATGGCTTCGAGCAGGTTGATCAGTGACAGGAGATTATTCCTGTAATACTCCAATGGCTTATTAACTGATTCCCCGACAGCTTTATATGCAGCAAAATGTATTATTCCGGCTATGTCGCTACACTTTTTAAAAAATGAATTCAACTTTTCTGTATCGCAGACATCTAAGACATTGAGTTCAGGTTTTACACCGGTTATCTGGAATATACGATCAACTACCTCAGCTTCTGAGTTGTACAGGTTATCAATGATTACGACATCGAATCCTTCTTCGATCAGCTCTACAGCTGTATGGGAACCGATATATCCGGTTCCGCCGGTTACCAGGATTTTCTTTTTCATTACGGACTCCAGTAAGTATGTTTTATGTTTTACCCAGTCGGGTAATTTTATCAGCGCGAAGAACCGAAAATTATTTGTTTTTAACCAATGGATGATAATCTCCGACAAGTCCAACCGGATTGGCATTTCTGATGGTGAAGGCAGTTATCACTGACTGGCGTGCATCTTTAAGTCCGAATCCCTTTCCATCCAGTATTTCTTTATAAGATTGGGTATGGAGTTCACCGAAGCCTTCACTGAATTCAATTTCCTCACCATCGATTACTATCGATCTGAATGTCCTTTTCCCTGATGCTTTCACAGTGTCAGGGAGATCATTATAGTCTATGCTCAGGAACCATCTTACACGGGCATTCTCAAGCTCGAGATAACCCCCTGCTTTATCATGCTCGGAAATATGAACAATATTCTTTGTTGTGTCGCCAAAGATCCAGGTCAGCATATCAAAAAAATGAATGCCTATGTTGGTAGCTACTCCACCCGATTTCTGGATGTCGCCTTTCCAGGATATGTAATACCAGTTACCTCTGCTCGTAATATACGAAAGATCAATATCATAGACCTTGTCTTTTGGGCCGTTCATTATTCTCTCCTTTAGTTCAGCAATTTTAGGGTGGAGGCGAAGCTGCAGAATCGTGTAGATCTTTCGTCCTGTTTCATTCTCAATCTCCTGCAGGGCATCCACATTCCATGGATTAAGGACAATTGGTTTTTCGCATATAGCTTCAGCCTGGTGTCTTAATGCAAACCTGATATGGGAATCATGAAGATAATTGGGAGAACAGATGCTTACGTAGTCTATTTTAGTGCCTGTTCTCTTGAGTTTATCAAAATGCCGGTCGAACCTTTCAAACTCAACAAAAAAGTCACTATGAGGGAAATATCCGTCGAGTAAGCCGACGCAATCAAACTTGTCGAGGCTTGCAAGGAGGTTATTTCCAGTATCTTTAATTGCCCTTAGATGGCGAACCGCAATATAACCGGCTACACCGATCAGTCCAAAATTTTTAGGAATCACTGTCATTTTTATCTGAATTAAACCGGAAGTTCTTTCTCTTTTACAATTTTCGAAACATTGCCATCCTGTATTTTGTACTTCTCTCTGCTTTCGGGGCAGGTTGCCACGCCATTTTCATCAAATTTAAGCTTGTGCCCGTATTCGCTCATCCAACCCGTTTGCCTGGCCGGATTTCCTATAACCAGCGCATAAGGCTTTACATCCTTTGTAACTACAGCCCCTGCCCCGATAAAAGAGTACATACCTATCGTGTGACCGCACACAATTGTTGAGTTTGCACCTATTGTTGCTCCTTTTTCAACAATTGTGGAAATGTAGCTCTCTTTTCTGATAATCGCACTTCTGGGATTAACAATATTAGTAAATACCATCGACGGACCAAGGAATACATCATCCTCACAGATGACGCCGGTGTATATTGATACATTATTTTGAACCTTTACATTCCTGCCAAGCTTCACTCCGGGTGAAACAACCACATTCTGGCCTATATTGCAGTTTTCGCCAATCTCGGAGCCGGACATTATATGGCTGAAGTGCCAGATCCTGGTTCCCTTCCCAATACTGCATTTTTCATCAATTACAGCAGTTTCGTGAGCAAAGTATTCTCTCTCCATTATTAATGTCTTTCAAAGAAATTTAATATTGTCCTGGTAATGTATTCAAGCTGATCTTCATCCATTTCAGTGTGCATTGGAAGTGAGAGCACCTCTTTGCACAATGCATTTGTGACAGGAAAATCCGACTCCCAGTATCCGAGATACCTGTAGGCCTCCTGCATGTGAAGAGGTCCCGGGTAATAGACCATTGAAGGAATCCCGTGCTCATTGAGATGTTTCTTAAGTTCATCTCTTTTCCCATTTTTAACCCTGATCGTATATTGATGAAATATGTGAGATGAATATTTCTCTCTTTGCGGGACAAGAATATCGGGACATCCTCCCAATACTTCATCATAATAGCCAGCGGCAGCTTTCCTGGAATTATTGAAACGGTCGAGGTATTTCAGCTTAACTCTGAGAATCGCGGCCTGCAATGTATCAAGCCTGGAATTTACACCGATATCATTATAATGATAACGTATTTTCATCCCATGGTTGGCTATGCTTCTTAATTTCTTGGCAAGTTCGTCATCATTTGTAAATATTGCTCCTCCGTCGCCGTAGCATGCAAGATTCTTTGAAGGGAAAAAAGAGGTAGTGCCGGCATTGCCTATTGTACCAGCTTTTCTGCTCTCTCCTCCCGGAAAGATATAATCTGTACCGGTTGCCTGGGCTGCATCTTCAATTACAAGAATATTGTTTTCCCTGGCAAGCTTCATGATGCCATCCATATCTGCGCACTGACCAAAAAGGTGTACCGGAACAATAGCTTTCGTCTTTTGCGTAATTGCTTTCTGTATTTCTTTTACGGAAATATTATAATTACCAGGTTCCGGATCAACAATGACAGGCCTTAAACTAAGCAGGGCGACAGTTTCAATTGTTGCAACAAAGGTGAAGTTTGTTGTGATGACCTCATCTCCCGGTTTTAATCCCAGGGACATCATCACTATCTGAAGTGCATCGGTGCCGTTTGCACAGGAAATGACATGTTTTACTCCAAGATAAGACTGCAATTCTTCCTCAAAAAGTTTAACCTCGGGACCTTTAATAAATGCTGTTGAATTTATGACCGAGAAAATAGCATTATCAATTTCTGACCTGACATTTTCATATTGGGTTTTCAGGTCAACCATCTGTATCTCTCTCATATGAGATGTAATTATTGAGGTTACGAAGATAATATTTTTTCGGCTAAAATTTCTGTAACCTTCGGGAACCGATTTCCTTTAAAATGATGTTCATTTATTGCTCATAAAGTCTGATCAAAATGTTAATAACATAAAATTGATTTCTTAGGAAAAGCATCCGGATTGATCTTAATTTGTTTCAGAACAAATCACCATTTTCTTGGATATAAAAGCAATCATACGGGAATTATTATTTGCGCACGACTGCGTCATTGTGCCTGGGTTTGGAGGGTTTATAGGGAACTTTTCACCAGCCCGTATTGATAATTCTACAGGCACTTTTTATCCGCCTGTAAAGCAAATCTCATTTAACAGGATACTGAACCACAACGATGGGTTGCTGATCAGTAAAATTTCATTATTATCAGGCATCAATTACGGTGATGCACGGAACATGGTTGATGAGTTTGTAAAAGTGCTGAAAGCCAGGCTGGCAAAAGGCGAAAAAGTTGTGTTTGATCATCTGGGCACTTTTGGAAACAACAGTGAAAACAATGTCCAGTTTGAACCAGAACCTGACATTAACTACTTCAGAGGTTCATATGGTCTTGAATCATTTCAATGTGCACCGTTAAGGGAATATGATGTCAGAAAACGGGTATTAAGGCATATTGACAGAGATCCTTTAAAGCGTTCTTCTGCAGCAAGGAACCTGTGGAGAGCGGCAGTGGTGATCCCGATCCTTGCCCTGCTTATTGCCGTACCTTTGAAGACAGATCTTTTTAAAGCAAAAGTAGAAGCAACATCTCTTAATCCGCTTGTTACAGCTGAATTTGAAAACAACAAAAAAGCCGTTGATGAAGCAGTCGTTATTGTACCTGACAGCGCCACTATTTCAGTAAACCCTGAGCCTGTTCAGGCTCCTGCTCCGGCCGAAGTGAACCAGTATTGCATCATAACAGGGAGCTTTAAATCAGAACAAAATGCCCTGTCGCACATTAACAGCCTCAAGGCCGATGGTTTTAATCCTGAAATAAGCCAGGCTTCGAATGGGTTTTACAGGGTCACTGCAATGGCATGCAGTGATATGAAAACTGCGCTTGCAACAAGGGACAGTATCTCAAAGAAATTTCCGGGCTCCTGGATCTCGAAGCGTAAACCTATTTAATCGTACTGCCGTTATTTACCTTGTCAACCGGCGAGACAAGCACAAGCCTCCCTTCATTATCTTCTGCCATCAGGATCATCCCTTTTGATTCAATTCCTTTTATCTTCCTCGGCTCAAGGTTTGAAACTATTGAAATCTGCTTCCCGATCATCGTTTCAGGTTCATAGTACTCGGCGATTCCTGATACAATTATCCGGATATCCAGTCCGGTATCAATTTTAAGCTTCAGGAGCTTGGTTGTTTTTGGCACTTTTTCAGCTTCAAGAACCGTTGCGGTCCTTATATCAACTTTTGAAAAGTCGTCGAATGTTAAAGGATCCTTTGACGGCAGAACCTTTATTAATGCAGATTCATTTGCCTTTTTAGCCGACACCAGCTTATGGATCTGTCGATCAATCTCTTCCTGCTCTATCTTATCGAACAGAAGCCCCGGTTTATTTATAAGATGACCAGGTTTGAGAAGGTCAACCCTACCGGCATCATTCCAGTCACGCTTATCTATGCCAAGCCATTTTCTCAGTTTATCCATTGAAAAAGGAAGAAATGGTTCAAGCACGATCGTAAGGTTGGCGGTGATCTGAAGAGATACATTCATAATCGTTCTTACTCTTTCAGGATCCGTTTTAATGATTTTCCAGGGTTCAGCGTCAGCAAGGTATTTATTACCCAGCCTGGCAAGATTCATCCCCTCTTTCAGGGCTTCGCGGAACCTGAAGTTATCGAGGCTGTTTTCGATATTTTTCTTAATTGACGATATTTCAGCAAGGACAGAATTGTCATTCTCATCAGTTATTCCTATTTCGGGGACTTTCCCCTCATAATAATTATTAGTAAGAACAAGGGTCCTGTTAACGAAATTACCAAGAATAGCTACAAGCTCATTATTATTTCGTGCCTGAAAATCTTTCCAGGTGAAGTCATTATCCTTTGTTTCAGGAGCATTTGAACAAAGCGTATATCTCAGAACATCCTGTTTGCCAGGGAAATCCTCAAGGTATTCATGCAGCCATACTGCCCAGTTGCGTGATGTTGAGATCTTGTCATTTTCCAGATTAAGAAACTCGTTTGCCGGAACATTATCAGGCAGTATAAATGAACCTTCGGCCTTAAGCATTGCAGGAAATATAATGCAGTGAAATACAATATTGTCCTTCCCGATAAAGTGAATCATCCTTGTATCCGGGTCCTTCCAGTATTTTTCCCAGTCAGGCGTAAGCTCTTTGGTTGCAGAAATATATCCGATAGGAGCATCAAACCATACATAAAGTACTTTACCCTTGGCACCTTCGACAGGCACGGGGACACCCCAGTCGAGATCACGGCTTACAGCCCTGGGCTGCAACCCCTGATCGATCCACGATTTACACTGCCCGTAAACATTGGTTTTCCATTCCTTGTGTTCATCAAGTATCCATTTTTTCAACCAGCCCTCATATCTATCGAGAGGCAGGTACCAGTGGAGAGTCTCCCGGAGAACAGGTTTGCTTCCGCTTATAGTTGAATGGGGATTTATAAGATCATTCGGACTAAGTGATGTGCCGCATTTTTCGCACTGGTCACCATAAGCATTTTCGTTACCGCAATGCGGGCAAGTGCCCATTATATACCTGTCGGCAAGAAAACATCCTGCCTCTTCGTCATAATATTGTTCTGATGTTTTTTCCGTGAACTCACCTTTGTTATAGAGATTCAGGAAGAATTCGGTTGCAGTCTCATAATGCACTTTGTTTGATGTTCTTGAATAGATATCAAACGCGATACCGAAATCCTCAAAAGCTTTTTTGTTCAGTTCGTGATATCTGTCGACAACCTCCTGCGGTGTGATCCCCTCATTACGTGCTTTCAGGGTAATCGGAACTCCGTGCTCGTCCGATCCGCAGATCGAAATTACATCAACTCCTTTCATCCTGAGGTACCTGGTATAAATATCGGAAGGGACATAAACTCCTGCAAGATGACCTATATGCAAAGGTCCGTTTGCATAGGGAAGAGCTGAAGTGATAAGATATCTTTTGTAATTCTTCATAAATCCTTAAAATGCTTTGCTGTTTTTTAAAATTGCACAAAGATAATGTTTATTCATCCAGTTGGTTGGATTGACAATAAGGATTATTTTTACATAATTATTTTAGATGATGCCACCAAAAAAAATCCAGCCTCCTTTTCTTAAGAGTGGTGATGAAGTTGCCATAATCTCACCTTCCTGGGCGATCGATGAGGAAAAAATCAATGATGCAGTGTTATTTCTTGAAGGCTGGGGACTGAAGGTAAGAACGGGCAGGAATATTTTGAAACGGTCAGGCCCGTTTGCGGGCACCGACGATGAACGTTTGAATGACCTTCAGATGACCGCTGATGATCCTGCCATCAAGGCAGTCTTTTGCTCAAGAGGCGGTTACGGATTGCTCAAGATAATCGGCAATATGAAATTTCAGGCTTTGAAAAAAACTCCCAAATGGTACGTGGGATTCAGTGATATTACAGTTTTGCACCTCTGGCTTAGCGAAGTTTGCGGGATCATGTCGATACATGGTGATATGCCTCTTAATTATTCGGATAAAGACAAATCTCCGCAAACTTTTGACACTCTTCACAGAGCTCTTTTTGGAGATTATTTGCCGGTTTCATGGCAGGGTACTGTTCTCAGACCTGATGAAATATCCGGAGAAGTAACAGGAGGTAATCTGTCTTTAATTTATAGCCTGATCGGAACAAAAGCTGAACCCAAGACAAAGGGGAAAATCCTGTTTATAGAAGAGGTGGGGGAGTATTATTATCATCTCGACCGGATGATGACTTCACTGAGGCTTGCCGGAAAGCTTAATGGACTCTCAGCACTGCTTGTGGGCGGGCTTACAAAAATGGAGAATACAAAAATACCCTGGGGTAAAAGTGCGGAAGCGACTGTTGCTGAAGCTGTATTTGGTCACAACTATCCTGTCTTCTTTAATTTTCCGGCAGGTCACATTGATGATAACAGGGCTTTTTATATCGGACGCCGCGCTACAATTATTCCGAAAGGGGAAAAAGCTGTTATGACATTCCTTTGAATATCAGAAAGCTGAAATTAAAAGGTCAAGATCCTTTGAAATGGCACCAAATTTCTGACCCAATGTTTCGTTGGTAAGTATCCCGTTGAATAAGTAAACCCCGTTACGTAATCCACGGTCATTCTTAAGCAGTTGTATGATGCCGCCTGCTTCGGCAATATTCTGAAAGAGGGGATTGAAAATATTGCTGAGAGCAATTGAAGCTGTCCGGGCCACCCTGGAGGGAAGATTATAAGCAGAGAAATGGACCACTCCGTGCTTTTCATATACCGGGTCCCTCAGAGCGCGGCATTCTGTCGTTTCAATGCATCCGCCCCGGTCGATGCTCAGATCAATTACCACAGCACCTTTTTTCATACTTTTTATCATCTCCTCTGTGATGTAGTACCATGGACGAAGATCCTCGAGCTCAATAGCACCGATCAGAACATCAGCAGATTTAAGAGCTTTCTTTAACACCTGTGGATGAAAGACTGATGTCTGGAGCCGCTGATTAATAAGGTTTTGAAACCTTCTCAGGTTATGGAGCGACGGGTCGAATATTTTCACCTGCGAGCCAAGCCCAAGAGCAGCACGGGCAGCATATTCACCGGCAGTATTAGCACCTATTATCACCACCTCTGTTGGCGTGACACCTGTAATTCCACCCAGAAGAACACCCTTACCTCCATGGTGATTGCTTAGATAATCGGATGCAATAAGGATAGAAGTTACCCCGCTGATCTCATTCATTGATTCCATTACAGGCATAACACCATTATTATCGCGCATTTTCTCAAGGGCAATTGCAGTTACTTTTTTCCTTATAAGTTTTGTGAGCGTTTCCTCACTAAGTTTAAGTACATTAAGAAACGACATAACTATCTGGTTGCCTTTAAGATAATCTGCCTCCTGTGTTGTAAATGGTGCAACTTTTATCACAGCATCGGCGCTAAAAACCCTGGCAGGAGATTCTGTGATAACAGCTCCGTTTTCACTGTAATCTTTGTCAGAATAGTTCGCTCCGGCACCTGCTCCTTTCTGAAGAATGACTTCATTATCGTTTTCAACAAGCAGGTTCACAGCCTCAGGAGTAAGAGCAACTCTCTTTTCGTCGTTTTTTTTGTCGTTTGGAATTCCAATCGAGATCTTTTTATGCTTTACAACTGTTTCCAGCTGTTCTTCCTTTGGCATGAAGGCAGCATTGCCAAAACTTATATTTCCGTTTTTAGTTTTGTCATTCATTTTAAGAATGTGGTTATTTTCTCAAAGGTAAAAAAATTGCTGTACAGGAGCAAAATAAGGTGAGGTTAAGAAATTTCAAGAATCCTCTGCTCTTTATCATCAACATTAATCTTTATGCTGACGGTTTCAGGAGGTAGTATGTCGCCAATAAGTTCAGGCCATTCCATCAAGCAGTATGAACCGCTGAAGAAGTACTCTTCAATGCCGAAATCAAGGACCTCCTCTTTTCTCTTAATCCTGTAGAAATCAATATGGTAAATAGTTTCTCCGCTTGCTGTTCTGTATTCATTGATCATTGTAAAAGAAGGGCTGCTCATAATATCTTCAGCCCCGAGAGCCCTGCAGACAGCTTTTATGATAGTTGTTTTTCCTGCTCCCATCGGTCCGCTGAAAGCGAGCAGTCTCTTGCCGTACGTACATTCAAGTATTTTTTTTGCTGCTGACGAAAGATGTTTTTTGTCTTTAATTAGGACCCTCATAATAATGTAAAGTTATTCAGGAAACAGGTTCCAGGCAGGCAACCGGAAGCATAATTTCCTGCATTGAAATACCTCCGTGCTGAAAAGTATCCTTATAAAAACCTGCATAATAATTAAAGTTGTTCTGGTAAACCAGGAAATCCTTATTCAGGGCGAAAATGTATTTTGAGGTAATGTTTGTCTTTGGCAGACCGGCTTTTTCCGGAAATCTGAGTTCAAAAACCTGTTTCGGATTATAATCGAGATTTCTTCCCATTTTGTACCTGAGATTTGCAGATGTTTTCCTGTCTCCGATAACTTTTACGGGATTCTGCACCCTGATAGTGCCATGATCGGTGCTGAACATTATCTTTACCTGATAAGTTGAAAGTGCAATCAGTAATTCATAGAGCGGTGAATGAACAAACCATGACCGTGTAAGGCTCCTGTACGCTTTTTCATCATTGGCAAGATCCCTGATAAGACCAATTTCGGATCTTGCATGAGAAAGCATATCGACAAAATTATAGACAAGAATGTTGATGTCGTTGTCAAGCAATTGCCTCATTTTGTCATTGACTTTACGGCCTTCCTGATTGCTTATTATTTTGTGGTATGACCATTTATACTTCAGTCCTTTGCGGGCAAGCTGGTATTTAAAAAGTTCCTCTTCATAATTGTTCTTGCCCTCTTCTTCATCGTCCTCAACCCAGAGTTCAGGAAGTATTGCTGCAATAGCTGATGGCATAAGACCCGAAAAAATCGCATTGCGGCTGTATTGTGTTGCTGTTGGAAGGATACTGAAGTAAATATCTTCTTCGATCACCCTGTATATTCCGGCAAGTTCGGAAGCTATCATTTTCCACTGGTCAAATCTGAGATTATCGATCAGTATAAAGAACAAGGGTTTTCCCTGCTTGACATTGGGAAATATTTTCTGGGAAAAAAGCGAAGGCGAAAGTACGGGTTTATCGTGAGCGTCAGGGTCAAGCCAGGTAAGGTAATGATTTACAAGGTATTTTACAAAGGCGTTATTGGCGTCATTTTCCTGCATTTTTAGAATTCCGCTCATTCCAGGATCGGAGGACTTTTCAAGCTCCGATTCCCAGAAAGTTATTTTCCTGTACAGTTCTGTCCAGTCGGTGTGGTTCCTGGCTGAAGAAATAAGGTTTCCGATACTGCTGAATTCCTGACGGTAATTTGTTGTCGTCTTTTCGGTAATAAGTCTTCGCTGTTCAGTTATTCTTTTTATAACCAGCAGGATCTGATTTGGCTTGACAGGCTTGATCAGATAGTCTGCCATCTCTGACCCTATTGCTGCCTCCATTATCCCTTCCTCTTCATTTTTGGTTATCATCACCACAGGGATATCGTTTCTTACTTCCTTAATAAGACGGAGAGTTTCCAGTCCGCTGAGTCCTGGCATTGTTTCATCAAGAAATATTAGATCGTAAGGATTATGACGTACAAGATCAACAGTATCAATCCCATTGGTACAGGTATCAATTTCATAACCTTTTTCCCTCAGGAACAATACATGTGCCTTCAGGACCTCGATCTCGTCGTCGGTCCACAGTATTCTGATTTTTCTCATTGCTTATGTAACGAATTCAGATTGTAAAATTACCTATTCTTTTGTCGAGTGCGGTAATTTTCATTGAAGAAAAGATAGTAACGTTCCGGATTTCTATCTTTCTCAAGTTTTTCAGAATTGTTTTTGTTTATCAGGAAGGTCATTACCTGTGCTCCCGAGGTATTTCTTATAACTTTTTCAGCTTTGAATGAATTATAATATTCCCAGGCCTCGGAATTGCCGGTGAATCCCGATACTATAATCCTTACATAATTATTATCAACAAGAAATCCCTGGGTGCTGTAGTTCTTATTGGTAAAGTTATCAATATTGTAACTAATCACATCAAATGAAGCCTGGTTTACATTAAAGGACTTATCCATAATAATTATATAGAATGAGTATAATGCTGTTGTATCGGCAATATACAGTTCTGCGGCAATAGCCTTATCTTCTTCAATTTTAAGTTCGGGAAGTTTCTGATTAAGATATTCATTGAGCTCGGCAGCTTTTTTCGCTTCATCGGTTTCAGGCCACGCTTTTATAAGACGGTCCAGTTCTTCCTTGAAAGTCCTTTCATCACTGATTCTGGCGATTGAATAGGCACGCAGCAGCATAAATTTAGGAACCAGATTATCTCCGGGATAGCTTTTAATTGCACTGTCACAAAGTGCTATTGATCCGGAAAAATTTTCACTGGCGTAAAGGTTATAGGCATCTTCGTAGCGTTTTTCAGACATCCTGATTTCAGCCATTTTTTTATTATAATAATCCGGGTCGGATATTATCTTTGAAAACTCGCTGTCGGGATATTTTGACAGAAGACGCTGACGCGAGATCTCCGCTTTCTGACTGTTTTCTTCCTTATAAAGCTTATATAATTCATAATAAGCTTCAGGAGCAAGGTCACTGTCAGGGAATCTGGATAAAAGTGTTTCGAATGCCTCTGAGGCTTTCTGCTTGTCATAAATATTTTCCAGAAAAACCCTGCCTGCATTAAAATAAGCATTTGCTATCTTTTCGTTCGACAGAGCAAGCAAAGAATCGTTCAGGGGGAGATCCTTAAGATAAAATTCGGGTTTCTTGTAGTCGACAACTGCATTCGCAGTATCAGACTTATTACCCCCATTCTCCTCCTGAGCGGCAGTAGCCTGCTGAATGTTCACACTGGCCCTGTTGGATCTTCTCCAGTTATCTTCAAGACGCCGGTCTCCCCACCGCCTACGGAATTCCGTCCGCCCGAATGAGAGGGCAGTCTGATTATAAAAATACCATTTCCCTTCCTGGGCAATATTTTCCTGGAATCTTCTCTCATTTTCATAATACTGGCCAATATTCGACCTGTCGGTATATTCAGAGGTTCTTCCTTCGCTTTCGGCCCTGGTTATTTCATCGATTATTCCGGCTATCAAAGCGTTCCTTTCATCTTCCGGCATCGCAGCCACTTTCTGAAGACTATCTTGAGTCTGAATGACATTTAAATGCTCGACAAGTGAATTAAGATTTTGTGATTTTATTTTAATCGCATTGTAGTCGGGAAAATTCTGGTCAATAAAGTAAATTGTACTGTCATAATACTTCCCGGCTTTCATATATTTCGGAACATTGTAATAATATTCCGCCAGTGCCAGGTAAGATTTACCCTTCTGGTTCTGGTTTAAAGAGCTTGATGATGCTGATTTTGTATAGTAATCAAGAGCCTCATCCATTTTCCCTTCTTTTTTCATCAGATTACCAAGGGCATAATAGATCTGGTCCTGAAAATCTTTGTTCTTTGAATCTTTCAGCATCCTGTTAAGCTCCTTCATGATTTCATCAGGATTTCCGGAGTTAACATCGAATACTCCTGCAATATTTATCCTTGCATTGAATTCCACGTCATACGGTGGATTCATTTTTACAACCTCCCTGTACAATGCAATTGCTTTTTCAGAATTGCCTGTCTTTTCATATAACTGGGCAAGCAGATAGGTAAGCCTGTATTTTGCTCTTTTACCTGTTATTAATTTCAGCGATTTTGTAAGCGGATCGATGGCATCCTGGTAATTCTTCTGTCTTATTTGCAGATCGGCCAGAGTAGTATAATATAAGGCTTTAAGCGTGCGTGAAGAAGATGAAGTAATTTCAATTTCACTTAAAAGCCTGTTTGCTCCTAAATAGGTTCCCTTTTCACAATTTATCCTTGCCAGCCAGACAGCAGATTCAGTCCGTATCTCTTCATCATTGGCTTCGGCAGTGCAGTAGCTGAAAACTGCAGCTGCCTCATCGAACTCATGCTTATAGAAGCGAGACCTGCCTATAAGAAAATAGCTGTCGTCAACCCACTCGTTGAACTCTTTTTGTTCAAGAAGGGCTTTTTCCTTTTCCGTTAGTTCCTTTTTTGAATCAAATTCAGGCCTGGCAGTTATCGATTTCAGGGAGATTAGCTTGGAAGCTTTCTGGATAGCTTTTTCCATGTCGGAAGAGCAGAGTGAAACAGTAGACGGGTCACTGCTTTCGAAAACCCTTAACATTTCCGAATAATTATCCTGATATCCTTTGCTTATTTTATCAACGCCAGCCTTAAAACTTTCATAACCATTGAAATAAATATTGTATTTGGCAGTAAGACCATGATAAAACCTGGTAGTACCCGTATTCCTCTCTACGGAACAATTTGTCAGGAACATAAGAAGTCCCAGTGAGGCCAGAAATTTATATGGTGCTTTCCCCGAAAACAATAAATTCTTTTTAATACTATAAACTGACTTAAACTGAGTATAGTATTTCAAAGGTAAGCAAATTTGGAACAGTCCGGATTATCAGGCTGAAATCACATTTTTGATCTCGGGAACTTCCTGCATTATTGCCTGTTCGACTCCGGCTTTAAGAGTTTGCATGCTGAACGGACATCCGTGACATGCACCTGTCAGTTTTACTTTTACAGTGAGATCATCGGTTATTTCTATGAGTTCAATATCTCCGCCATCGTTCTGCAAATATGGTTTCACCCTGTTTAGTGCCTTAATAACACGGTCTTTAATGCTTTTCTGATCTGCCATTTTGTTAATGATTTATTATTTGTTGATTTCTACTTTTATTGTTGGTCGTAATTCTTTGTTCCGTTCGTTTACTTTTTCAATAACTTTATCTGCAAGGGCCATAAATGCCTTTCCATCCACTGAATCATCAAGTACGACAGGATGGCCGTTATCACTGCCTTCACAGATACTCTGAACCAGAGGAATCTGTCCAAGTAACGTGACATTCATTTTTCTGGCAAGTGAGCTGCAGCCATCTTTTCCGAAAATAAAATACTTGCTGTCAGGAAGTTCTGCGGGAGTGAACCACGCCATATTTTCCACAAGGCCAAGGACAGGAACATTAATCTTTTCGCTTCTGAACATCGAGATTCCCTTTATTGCGTCAGCAATCGCCACCTCCTGGGGAGTGCTGACAACAATTGCTCCGGTAACAGGAACCTCCTGTACAAGAGTAAGGTGAATGTCGCTGGTTCCGGGAGGAAGGTCAAACAGAAGGTAATCGAGCTCTCCCCAGTCGCCCTGGGTAATCAGCTGTTTCAGAAAACTTGAAGCCATGGGCCCCCTCCAGACAACAGCTTCGGCAGGATTTACAAAGAATCCCGTTGAGAGCACTTTTACCCCGTATTTTTCCAATGGCTTAATATGATCTGTCCCATTTTCGCTGATAACTTCAGGATGGAAGTTCCCGGCATCAAACATCCTGGGTACAGATGGTCCGAAAACATCAGCATCGAGCAGTCCTGTTGCATATCCTTTCCTGGCTAAAGCAATTGCCAGATTAACGGCTATTGTGGTTTTTCCAACCCCGCCTTTTCCTGAAGAGACTGCTATAATATTTTTTACACCCGATAAAATCTCCCTTTCCTTTTCACGATGTTTTGTTACATTAATCCTGGGCTGAACTTTAATTTCCTTTATAACGGCATCCGGGCCCAGTACCTCTTTCAGGGTTTTTGTAACCGAACTCTTTATTGAAGAAATAAAAGGATCGTTCGACTTTTCAGGTGTTATAGTAATCGAAATTCCATCATTCCCGGTTTCAATTTCTGAGATAAAGCCCAGATCAACAATGTCTTTTCCTTTTTCCGGATGAATTACTTTCGTGAGGGCTTTCAGTATCTGGTCCTTGCTGATCATTTTGGTTCAATTTTATGTTTTTACGCCCCCTCCCCTAAAAGGATATTTAAAATCCAGTTGTAATATAAACTCCTTTAGGGTGATGGGGGGTGAAACCTGTGGTTTTAATCCCCCATTTAGGAGATTGGGAGTAAACCCTATTTTTATTTAAATTAAATTTAAATTAGCTGCAATTTTAATAAATATTTTTGGCATAACAAAAATTCAGAGAAGTTCGGAAGCTGGGTCCCAGAACTTATTGCGGAAGTCCATCACTTTGTCATCCTCGACAACAATGCCTTCATTTTCAAGGAGTTGTTGCATCGTTGTAGAATTGCCAAAATGATATTTACCGGAAAGGAGGCCATTTCGGTTAACTACTCTGTGTGCAGGGATAAATTCCGGTTTGTTATGTGACATATTCAATGCCCATCCGACCATTCGTGCAGACCTGCCTGTTCCCAGAAAGCGGGCAATTGCTCCATACGATGTGACCCTTCCAAACGGGATCAGGCTGGTAACCTCATATACTCTTTCAAAAAAATCACTCTTTTTTAGTTCTTTCCCACTCATAGCAAATTGTTTTGTTCTTCTCAAGCCGGAATGCAAGATAATTAATGGACATGCCTTTCTCGAGGAATTTAGCTTCATAATGAGTCCTTATGGCAAGTATTTCGTCTGAAATATGCTCCTTGTAGCCAGGTTCGCCGTTAAGTGAATAGTTTTTGTCGGACAGGGTAAGGTCATTCAGATGCATCGAATGCATTTCATTCGTTGCGAACAATATTTCAAGTCCGTTATCTGTGACCAGTTTCTTCGTGTAATCGTAAAGTTCTGTGTTGTCGGTTTTAAGATGAATTATCCCTTTTTCTTTAAGAAAATTACGGTATATATTCAGAAACCACGGGCAGGTGAGTCTTTTGTTTGAGTTTTTTTTGCCAGGATGAGGATCGGGGAAGGTGATCCATATTTCGTCAACTTCATTAGCAGTAAAGAAGGAATTAATGAATTCTATTCTTGTTCGGAGGAAAGCTACATTTTTTAATTGTTTTTCACTGGCGGTTTTTGCGCCCCGCCACATACGGGCTCCTTTGATGTCGACACCTATATAATTATTATCCGGGAACAAACCTGCCAGACCTACCGTATATTCACCTTTCCCGCACCCAAGTTCCAGAATAACCGGATTGTCGTTTTTAAAGATTTCACTGTTCCAGTTCCCTTTTATCCTGTGATCCTTTCCGGACACCTCTCCGGTTTCCGGTTGTATAACGTTACTGAAAGTATCCAGTTCGGCCCATCGTACGATTTTGTTTTTTCCCACCCCGGAAATTCTATTTAAGGTTCTTTTCCACTCTCACTCCGAAGTCATAAACTCCGCTGAGGTCTTCGATTCGCATGCCATGCTGGATACTGATCTGGTAAGTCCCTGAGGAGGGGAAATAAATGTTTGATTTGTACGGGAGTTTTAACTCATGAATATCCCCGAACCCTTTCCCGTACCAGTTCCCTTTTTCATCGGCAAGATCATATTGAAGGGTATCGGTAATATTTTTTCCGTCGGGGGCTGTTGTTGTAACAAAAAGGTAAATATTCCTGAACGGGTATGATGAGCCTGTCCTGATTAAAAAATATATATTATTGCTGTTAACCGTATCCTTCACAGGCACTTTAAATGATGGGATATCAGCTAATTTCCATACTTTCCCCTTCATTGCAGCGGAATCGGTAAAGACAACGTTCCCGGTACATGAAATCAGGAAGATAGCCAGCAAAAGAAAAATTGCATTTCTATTTGTTCCTTCTGTCATCAAATCTTCTGTTTTTTCTTTTATGTGAATGCCTCTGATGATGATCTTTTGTTTCAGGGACATCAAAACGTGTAAGGCTGTTACTTCCGAGAATATCGTGTGAAGCCGGACTTATTTCAGCTGATTCATCCGCAACAAGAAGTTTGTCAGGTTTTTGTCCCTTTCTGTTCAATGCGAGGATTTCTCTTACCCTGTCAACATGGACTGCAGTAAGGTTTGTCGGTGCATTTGGATCTGTGCTGTACCAGTAGATGTTTTTGTGTACCTCCATTTTCTGAAAATAAGCTGTAGAATCTGCAAGTTCCAGGGGAACATCTTTAGGCGGGAAAGAGCGCTGTGCATCAACATAGCAATCGAATTCAAAGTTCAGGCAGCATTTTAATTTGCTGCATTGTCCTGCAAGTTTCTGTGGATTAAGTGACAGCTCCTGGTATTTGGCATGAGTGGTTGTTACTGAAACAAAGTTGGAAATATGTGTTGCACAACATAATTCACGTCCGCATGATCCTATTCCGCCGATTCGGCCGGCTTCCTGCCGTGCACCTATCTGGCGCATTTCAATCCTTACCCTGAATTCGTCTGCCAGGACTTTTATAAGCTGTCTGAAATCAACTCTTTCATCAGCTATATAATAGAAAATAGCTTTAGTCTTATCACCCTGGTATTCTACATCCCCAATTTTCATGTTGAGTTTAAGCTCTTCGGCTATCTTCCTCGATCTGAGCATAGTAGGAGTCTCCAGCTTCTTGGCCTCTTCCCATTTTATTATATCGACTGCTTTTGCTTTACGGTACACTTTTTTCATATCATCCGAAGAGGGCTGGATCTTAAGTCTCTTCAGCCGTTCATTTAAAATCGGCCCAACCATGGAAACTCTTCCGATATCATGGCCGGGAGATGCTTCGACTGCGACAATGTCGCCTGTTTCCAGCCTCAGGCTGTTGACATTCCTGTAGAAACCTTTTCTTGTATTTTTAAAACGTATCTCAACAATGTCAGTTTCTTGCGGAATATATGAAATGTCTTTTAACCAATTAAAAGAGTCGAGTTTATTTAAGCCGGGTCTATATTTTATTTCAGGCAGGCGGATTTCATCACCGTGCAGGCCTGATAATTCTTCATTATCTGTCATAAGGAACCTTTAAGCAGAATTAATCCCGCAAAAGTAGTGAATAAATGCATCAATTTCAATAACCCCTTAACTTGTCATCGGGTTATAAGCCGGGTTATTTTAAGCCCGAAATCCAGGAAAATTATTTTGGCATTACCGTTTGCTTCGATATGAGCAAACGCTTTATTTAGCTCCTCGGTGATTGAATAAATATTTTCCTGGTTGATAAATGGGTGGAACTTTGATGAAAACTCCGCCTCCTGACCTGTCATAAAGACCAGCTTGTTTTTCATCTGATCAAGTGTAAGCATCAGATTTTCCCTAATTAAACGCAGGGAGAATGAAAGAAAGCTTTTCTGTGGTTCCCTTCCTATTAAAGCCATTTCCTCTGACCAGCTGATAATAGAAACAATATCCCGCTTCCATGCAAATCTCATGAGGTTTTTAAAACGATCGAGGTTCAGAAGAGAAGAATCTTCATTTTCGCATAATTCAATTGCCCTGTTAATATTCCCGTTGGAAACCCTTGAGATGTCATCAGCTTTTGCCTTATGAATCCGGAATCTTTCAGTCAGGTATGCTGAAATATCCTCCGTCTTAAAAGAAGGAATTTTAACGAGCTGGCATCTCGATAATATTGTCGGAACAACTTTATCGGGCTCTTCCGAGACGAGCAGAAACAGAGTTTTTTCAGGAGGTTCTTCAATCAGTTTCAGAAGCTTATTTGCAGTTGAAAGATGCATTTTCTCAGGCAGCCAGATAATCATAACTTTGAAATCGGATTCAAAGGCTTTGAGGCTCAATTTTTTAAGTATTTCTGACGCCTCAGAAGAAAAAATCAGACCCTGTGCATTCCCTACCTCTATGGTGTCGAGCCACTTGTTCAGTCCGAAGTATGGAGCCTGCCTGACAAACTCACGCCACTGTTCAATATAATTATCGCTAACCGGTTCATTTGTTCTTTTGTCCTTTATTACAGGAAAAACAAAATGAAGGTCAGGGTGGATCATCTTTTCGTATTTGACACACGATTTGCATGTTCCGCATGAATCGTTTTGCGACCTGTTTTCACAACTCACAAACTGTCCATAGGCCAATGCAAGTGCCAGGCTGCCGCAACCCTCTGGTCCGGCAAAAAGCTGGGCATGGCTTACCCGTTCCGACTTCACCGAACTTAAAAGCTTCCTAATGATCTCCTTTTGTCCAGGTATCTCAGAAAATTTCATGTGAAGTCAGCTTACAATTATTTACAATGCAGCCAGGGCTGCATCATAATCAGCTTCAGAAGCAATTTCAGGAACAAGCTGGGAGTGAACTACTTTACCTGTTTCATTAATTACAACTATACTTCGGGCATAGAGGCCTTCAAACGGACCATCAATAAGTTCAATCCCGTAGGATTTTCCAAAATCTTTATCGCGGAATCCCGAAAGGGCAATGACATTGGTTATCCCTTCGGTTGTACAAAAACGGGCATGTGCAAAAGGAAGGTCCTTTGTTATTGCCAGTACAACTACGTTTGTTTTTCCGGCAGCCAGCTGGTTAAATTTACGCACTGAAGTGGCGCAAATGGAAGTGTCGAAACTTGGTGAAATACTTAATACGACTTTTTTACCTTTGAGCTCTGACAGAGTCATATTTGCAAGGTCTGATTTGACAAGCTTGAAATCAGGGGCTTGCTGCCCTGGCTGAGGAAGGTTTCCGTAAGTATTGACCGGAGTTCCTTTAAATGTGATTTTTGCCATAACTTTTTTTCCAAATTTAGTTAATCTTTTAAGAAGAGAAAACATTATTGACTGATGGTTGGTTCATTTCGCAACCGACCCCCATCTCTCAGGCAGCCTTTTTGGGGTTGGGATTATAAACTTATACAGAGAACAAAGAGAAGGAATAATAAACTAATATCTTTCTCCCACCCAATGGTTATTTCCAAAAAAAATGTAGGTTTGTATCAGAAATATATCTTTTGTTAATTAAAAATATAAGATCTATGAAAATGATTCAGGATTTCAATTTTAAAGGAATTAAAGCCATCGTAAGAGTTGATTTCAATGTGCCTCTTGATAAAAAAACTTTTGTGGTCACAGATGATACCCGTATCAGGGGAGCGCTGAAGACGATAAATAAGATATTAAGTGACGGAGGCGCGGTCATCCTGATGTCTCATCTAGGACGTCCTGAAGGGCGGATGGAAAAATATTCCCTTAAACCCGTCATCCCGGTTCTTGAAAAGCATCTGGGCATGAAGGTTTTATTCGCCGATGATTGTCTTGGAGAATCAGCTGTTAAGATGTCAGCTGCACTTAAACCGGGGGAAGTCCTTCTTCTCGAAAATGTCAGGTTTTATCCCGAGGAGGAAGGGAAGCCAATACTGCCTGAAACTGCTACAGACGAAGAAAAGAAGGCAGCCAAAGCTGAACTTAAGATAAGACAGAAAGAATTTGCCAAAAAGCTGGCGAGCTATGCCGATGTCTATGTTAATGATGCATTTGGAACAGCTCACAGGGCACACGGAACAACCGCTGTGATGGCCGATTACTTCCCGAAGGATAAGATCATGTTCGGATTCCTTATTAACAGTGAACTGGCAGCAATGGACAAAGTTCTGAATAACGCACAGCATCCTTTCACTGCAATAATGGGTGGTGCAAAGGTATCGGACAAAATAATGCTTATCGAAAATCTGCTCAACCGTGTTGATAACCTGGTAATAGGAGGGGGGATGACCTATACATTCGTAAAGGCACAGGGAGGAAAGATAGGTAATTCGCTCTGCGAGGAAGACAAGCTCGATCTGGCACTTAAAATAATTGAAAAAGCAAAGGAAAAGAAAGTAAATATTTACCTCCCCGTCGACAGTCTTAACGGCGACAAGTTTGAAAATGATGCAAAAACCAAAGTCACGGCAATTGATGCTGTTGATGACGGATGGATGGGACTTGATATCGCTGATAAAACAATAAAGGAATTTTCGGAAGTGATCGGAAAATCTAAAACCATATTGTGGAACGGACCGATGGGAGTATTTGAGATGGAAACATTCTCAAAAGGGACAACAGAGATAGCTAAAGCTATTGCCTCTGCTACAGCGAAAGGAGCATACAGCCTTATAGGTGGAGGTGATTCTGTTGCAGCCATCAATAAAAACAACCTTGCCGATAAGGTGAGCTATGTATCCACAGGCGGAGGTGCAATGCTGGAATATATGGAAGGTAAAAAGTTGCCTGGTATTACAGCAATCCGGGGTGAATAGAAAAAGTTCAGAAATAAAATTTGTAAGATTAAAGAGGCTGTCTTAAAAGTCCACCACCTCCCCCTGGCGCTTCCGGCCAGGGTACTCCTCCTCAAGGAGGAGGAGAAAGATAACATATTGTTAATCATATTTTTCCCCTCCTTTGTAAGGAGGGGTGTCATGCCCGAAGGGTCATGACGGGGTGGTTTAAATATACTTATAAGACACCCTCTTTTTACTTGGTAAATTTCATTTATCTTTGTAATTATTATGAGGAAGAGCTTGTTTATAATAATGACTGTTTCATTTTTGATGCAGGCATCCTGTACAAAAGATGAAATACCCGTATCGGGAAATCAGACGATAGAAACTACCCTTTATGGGACCGGACCTTATTATGCTTATGGATTTTCATTTTCACAGGGAAAAGAAATTTCAACTCTCGATGATCCGGGACCTGACATTACTTTGCTCGCAGATGTCGGTATTGACGGGAAGACCATAAGAAGACTCATGCTTCAGACAGAAAACCTCAAAAACTCATTTAATAAGTACGGCACTTATCCTGACGCTTCTTCAGCCGAAACGGCATACAATAACCTTACATCCGCAAATGTTACACAATGGGCGGAATGGGTAGATACTGTAAAAGTAAACCAGGTTTGGATATTCCGGACAGGAACGGAACATTATGCGAAATTCAGGATAATCAGTACCATTGCAGAACTAAGAAGCGGTACGCCATACGGAGAATGCACGTTTGAATGGGACTATCAGCCCGATGGTACATTAACTTTTCCTGGTAAATGACAGGAGATTGGCCAGGTCTGATCTTTGATCTGAAAGACAATTCATCTTTTACCGAAACAGCCCTGAGTATATTCAGATATCAGGCGGAGAAGAATCATATTTACAGTTCATTTATTTCTGGTCTCGGACTAACAGCTGCCGGGATAAAAAGCATTTATGATATTCCTTTCCTACCTGTGGAGTTTTTTAAGAGTCAGAATGTAATTTGTGAAAATCTTTCTGTTGAAACGGTATTTGAAAGCAGCAGGACAACAGGAGCCACACCCAGCCGGCATTATGTCCATAATCTTCAAATATATGAGTCAAGCTTTCTTAAATCGTTCGTCTATTTTTATGGTGAGCCGTCGGATTATTTTATAGCAGCCCTTCTGCCTTCTTATAACGAACACCAGAATTCCTCGCTGATTTATATGGTCAAGACTCTCATAAAAAAAAGCCTGAACAAGCTAAGCGGTTTTTATGCAGACAATACTGATGATCTGATAACCAATATCCGGAAAGCAAAATCTGACGGGCAAAAGACACTATTGATCGGCGTCAGCTTTGCGCTTCTCGACCTGGCCGAACACTGTTCCCCTGACTTTTCCGGGACTATAGTCATGGAAACGGGCGGTATGAAAGGACGCAGGAAAGAGATAACCAGGGAAGAGCTGCACGATATCCTGATGAAAGGACTAAATGTTCAATCTGTTCACTCCGAATACGGAATGACAGAGCTGATGAGCCAGGCATACTCAAAAGAGAATGGCATATTTTACTGCCCTCCATGGATGAAAATATTGATAAGGGATCCACATGATCCGCTGTCAAACATTAATGAATCCGATAAATCGGGAGGGATTAATATTATAGATCTGGCTAATTTATATACCTGTTCATTTATTTCCACAAGTGATTACGGGAAACTTCATCGGAACGGAGGGTTCGAAGTAACAGGCCGGTTTGATAATAGTGATATCCGGGGCTGTAACCTGATGGCAGAATGAGATCATTCGTGCAGGTCGTGCAGGTTGTGCAGGTCAGGAATGCAAAACTGGCGCAGCAATATTTACAGCAGGTTTACAGGTATACAATCTTTTTATTTTTCGCACTGGCATAAATTGCCAGGACAATTTCGACGGCATTGCGTGCTTCAAGTCCATCGATCGCAGGAGGATTGCCATTCTCAATCGATTTAATTATATCGAGGAGCTGGCGTAAGTGGCCAATATCGCTTATTGCCTTAGGATCGGAGACCCCGCCGCCGGAGTTATTGTCTGCTGAAAATTTCTCTCTTAGTTTCTGATCGGAATCCCTTTCTTCATCGAACTTCCAGGCTAGTATTTTCTCCTCTTCAATAATTACGGATCCCTCTGTACCCAGAATTTCAATTTTTCGGAAGAATCCCGGATTGACAGCTGTTGAAGCTTCTATCACACCAACCGCACCGTTGGCAAATTTCAGAGTCGCAGCAGCAACATCCTCAACCTCAATATTCTCATGACCAACAAGTCCTGTAAAAGCGAAAACAGCTTCCACCTTTCCCATATACCACTGCAGCAGGTCAACTGAATGGATCCCCTGGTTCATGACAGCCCCTCCTCCGCTTGAAAGCAGGGTCGATCTCCATATTACATCTTTGTAATATTGGGGACTCCTGAACCATTTTATATAGGCATCACCCATCACAAGCCTGCCGAAGCGGTTTTCCTCAACAGCCTGTTTAAGTTCAGAATAAACCCGGCTAAACCGCATCGGGAAGATTCCGGAAACCACTACATTATGCTGGAAACCGGCATTGATGATCCTGTCGCATCGTTCAAGGGTTATTTCGAGTGGTTTTTCAATTACACAGTTTTTCCCGGCATTTATAGCAGTTAGTGCCGGCTCGAGATGAAGGCCGGAGGGTGTGCAGATACAAACCACATTGATATTGTTGTCTTTACAGAGTTCTTCAGCAGAATTGAACGCCCTGCAATTGTATTTCAGACTGAAGCTGGTAGTCTTATCAGGATTATGATCGAATACTCCTATCAGCTCTGCATTCATGATAGTATCAATAGCCCTCGCGTGGACTTCAGCTATTGCTCCTGCGCCGATTATTCCAAAACCATGTTTCATGTTTTATCTTAATGTCGGGTAGAAAGCATTTTCAATATGATCTATCTCAAGAGCCTGTCCTCTGGCAATAATGATAATTACATCAAACCTGCTCTCCTTGTTCAGATCATATCTCTTGATGTACCAGTCGGCAGCAAAGGTTATCGACCTTCGTTTTTCATCGGTTATAGCTTTTGTCGGTTCTTCAAAGTAAGTATCAGTTCTCGTTTTGACCTCGACAAAAACGATAAAATCGTTGTTTTCGGCAACAATATCCAATTCTTTCTTACCTGATCTCCAATTCCTGTGCCGGATCTTATAACCTGCTTTTTGAAGATATTCGATAGCAAATGTTTCCCCTTTTTGTCCAAGAGATTGTGATTCACTCATATTTGGATGCTTTAAAGAGAAAACGGGATTATATCTCTATTAGTTTATTTTTGATGGCGAAAAGAATAAGACTCGCAGTATTTTTTGAATTTGTCTTTCCAAGAAGGTTAGCCCGGTGTTTGTCAACAGTCCTTTTGCTGATGAATAGAGTCTCTGCAATTTCCTGATTAGAAAGTCCTTCGCATATTTTCAGAAGGATCTCCTTCTCCCTTTTTGACAGGTTGGCTGACTTGCTTTCGCTTTCCCTGTGTTTAATCTTCTGAATAACATGATATAATAATTCCTGCGAGAAATAACTGCCTCCCCTGCTGACAGTAAGAATTGCCTCCTTGACTTCAGAGATGTCCGAATCCTTAAGGACAAAACCTTTGGCTCCGGCATCGACCATTTTATAATAGTATTCCTCTTCGCCGTACATTGAAAGTGCAATAATTTTGATATCGGGATTAAGCTTAAGGCCTTTTCTTGTTGCCTCAATGCCATCCATTTCAGGCATATTTATGTCCATAAGCGCGATCTCGGCACCGGTGTTCCTGAGAATCCTGAGGAATTCTTCACCGTTTGATGCTTCTCCTGTAACTTCAAAGTCGGGAAAGGCATTGAGCAATATTTTCAAGCCGTTGCGAAAAAGCTGATGATCATCTGCAATTATTATTCTGATCTTTTCCATGAACAGGTTATTCAATGATTTTGATTAGGGCACTGATTCCTTTTCCCGGAGTGCTTTCAAGGATAAATACTCCATCAACGGATCTGACACGTGTCTCTATATTTGACAATCCCATTCCTTTTGTATCCTCACTGTCAAGCGATGAAGTATCGAAACCTCGTCCATTGTCATAATACTGCAAGGTAATAAATTTTTCATGCTTGTTTAAATCAATTTCGATTCTTGATGCTCCTGAATGCCTGATTGAATTATTGATAAGCTCACATGCAGCCCTGTACACCACAACCTCCTTGTCACTATCAATCCGCTTGTTCTCCATGTTCGACTTGAACTCTATTTCCATTGCTTTTGTCTGATTTATCTTGGCAATAAAAGCGGATAATGCACTTGAAAGGCCGAAATTTGATAATATATGCGGGCTGAGATTGTTGGAAATGTCTTTTAATGTATTTATCGCCTCATTTACCAGGTAATTTGTATTATTCAGGATAGCAGTTCCGGACGGGTCCTTTATGCGTTCATCGAGAGCGGAAAGCGACATTTTGACTGTCGACATTAAAGGTCCGAGTCCGTCATGAAGATCCTTCGCAAATCTTTTCCTTTCATTTTCTTCTGTGTTAATTATGGCATTTATTACCCTTTTCTCAGCTCTCAAACGTTCATTATCCGAACGTTTCAGAGAGTTAAACAATTCACGGATAAGGACTACGCCTACAATTATCATGAATGAGATAAAAACATCCAGCCAGTCGTCAATAATCTGCCACGTATAGGAGGGAGCTCCCCTGAAATATTCAAAAAACTGGATTATTTTACGGACCGCCATGAAAGCAAATGACAGTGACAAAAGTATCCAGGAAAGTCTGTATTTGGTAAGCTGCATGAATCTCAGTGCGATTGAGGCAGCAAGTATTTGAAGTACAATTGAAATGATCAGGGCAATTAACCTTACCATAGTTTTCAGGAAATTATTACACAAAAATAGGAGTAATTTAGTTAACGGCATAACGGCATAATGGCATAACGGCTTGAAGGGAATCAGATATCTCTTTAAATAGATAAGGCATTATACTTTTTAACCCACCCCTGTCCCCTCCCATATCCTTTATGCACATCTTGCATTTTAAGTATTATTCGTTCATTATAAGCAAGATACATATTGTTTTAGGGAAAATATTTATTGTGTAGCATGTATTAATTATTGTATTACAATAAGTATTTTATTACTGTTAGTTCTATGGGAGCTCATAAGTCCCCATTACAATTAATGATTCGTGGACTCCTAAAATGATAATAAATCCTGAAAGGATTTAACAAAGGCACCACAAATTGTGGTGCGATTTGAATAACCCCCGGTGCCAACCGGGGGCGGATGAGCCCCCCATGATTATCAGCTCTGCAGGAGCTGAATATGCTGGTTAAGAGAAGTATAGGTCCCCGAATATATTAAGGCCTTTCAGGGCTTGAAATCAAGAGAGATGGATTTACCTCCGGTTTCACCGGAGGTTATTAATATTCAGTCATATTCATGACTGATCTGTTAAGCCTCTTGCAGGGCTTGGATCTGAACTACTCTGCATTTCCATGAGATATTGGTGTATTGTAATAATTATGAATCCATATCCAATAACCTTATCCTGCCGCAAAAAAGATGTGTATAAAGGGTAGGTCCCCTCCCAGGAGGGGATCTCGATAAAAAATGCTTCAAGTACATTATACATCGCCTGTGATACATAATACATAATACATTTTTCAGCCTTTTTACTACTTTTGTCCGTCTCAAATATTATTAATGAAATTCTTTTATAATATTGGTATTCTGATATACGTTCTGGCAGCCAGGCTTTTATCGCCCTTAAATTTAAAAGCCAGGCTCTGGACCAGGGGAAGAAAAGATTGGGATAAATTATTATCAGAAAAAATCACCCCAAAAAATGCAAATATCTGGATCCATTGTGCTTCACTCGGGGAATTTGAACAGGGAAGGCCTTTGATTGAAGCAATTAAACGGGACATGCCAGCGTATAAAATTGTGCTGACATTCTTTTCCCCGTCAGGATATGAGATAAGGAAGAATTACAGCGTTGCCGATCATGTCTGTTACCTTCCCCCTGATACACCTGGAAATGCCAGGAAATTCATCTCTATTGTCAATCCTGTTGTTGCGATCTTTGTCAAATATGAATTCTGGGATAATTATACTTCCCTGCTTAAAAAGAATGGAATTCCTCTTTACCTGATCTCGGGGATATTCAGAGTCAATCAACATTTCTTCAGATGGTATGGTGGTTTTTTCAGGAAAATACTGTTCAGGTTCACCCATATATTTGTTCAGGATAATCAGTCGATGGATTTACTGAAGAAAATCGGAATCGTGAATGCTTCCATTACAGGAGATACTCGTTTTGACAGAGTTGTCGAGATAGCAGGTTCAGCAAAGGAAATTCCTCAGATTGAACTTTTCAAAGGGGAAGAGAAGCTGTTTTTGTCAGGCAGCAGCTGGCGGCAGGACGAGGAGATTATTGCCCGCTTTATAAACCTTAATCCGAATAGGATGAAATGGATATTTGCTCCCCATGAAATTGACAAAACAAATATTGAGAGGCTCGGTAAGCTCTTTAACACGAAGGTGGTAAGGTTTTCTGAATTTTCAGAAAAGTCATCCAATGCCCGTGTTCTTATAATAGATAATATAGGTATGCTCTCATCCGCGTACAGGTATGCTTCGATTGCTGAAATCGGAGGCGGTTTCGGCAAAGGGATTCATAATATCCTTGAGGCTGCATGCTGGGGTATCCCTGTTTTGTTCGGCCCAAACCATAAAAAATTCAGGGAAGCAGTGGAATTATTAAACCTAAATGGAGCAAAAAGTTTTACCAGCTTTGATGAGTTCTCGGGGATAATTGAAAACTGGCTTTCAGATGAGAGCGAATACTTAAAATCATCAAAAAATGCTTCCAGGTATGTTAAGAATAATACCGGAGCAACACGTAAAATACTGGATAAATTAGCATTAAGAGATATTAACAAACTCTTCTCATAAGTTGTTAACAACTATTGCGGACTCGTTTAAAAAGCTTCTTTTAAAGAAAAGTAAATTGCTAATCCTTTATTAAAAAGGCAAGTTTCATCAAAGGTTCAGAATATCATTCTATTAAAAAAATAATAAACAATAATTACTTAATCCTTAATCCTAAATTTATGATAAAACAATTAAAAAGTGTATTCATGATGTTGGTTTTCCTGTCGGTCTCAGCTATGATATTCGGACAGGGAGCAACAACCTCAGGGATAAGCGGCAGGGTACTTGACAGTTCCGGGCAACCATTACCTGGAGCCTCAATTGTAGCAGTACATGTTCCCTCAGGTACACAGTATGCCACAACGGCAGATGCACAAGGCAATTACCGGATTCAGAACATGCGCGTAGGAGGCCCCTACACTGTAAAGATCACCTTTATCGGTTATCTGGCAAGCAGTTATACAGATATTATTCTGAAATTGGGTGAGAGCTATGTTCAGGATGCCTCACTTTCAGAATCGACAACCACGCTACAGGAGGTTGTCGTCTCCTCAGGAACCAGAAACTCAATTCTGAGTTCGGAGCGGACAGGCAGCATGACCAACGTTAACAGTCGTGACCTTGCTACCCTTCCTTCAATAAGTCGCAGTATCACTGACTTCTCGAAGCTTACACCCCAGGCGCAGGGAAACTCAATAGCGGGTCGTGACGGACGTTTCAATACGATAACAGTTGATGGCGCTGCATTCAACAATAATTTTGGATTAAGCAGCAACGCCCTTCCCGGAGGGAACGCCCAGCCAATATCACTTGATGCTATCGAAGAAATCTCTGTAAATATTGCACCCTATGATATCCGCATGTCTCAATTCACAGGTGCAAGTATTAATGCGGTAACACGCAGCGGAGATAATACTCTGAAAGGATCGATTTACACATATCAGCGTCCTGAGTCATTTACGGGAAATTCAGTTGACGGAAATGAAGTTGCCGGTGCGAACACCAGGAGTCTGCAAAATTACGGATTCCGTTTGGGCGGGCCAATCATTAAGAACAAACTGTTTTTCTTTGTAAGCGGCGAACTTGAGAACGAGACCGTTCCGGGAGTAACCTGGAAACCAAGCACCGATGGTGTTTCAAATGCTGATCTGAAAATATCACGCACCCTTGAGTCAGACATGGTCCTGGTGAAGAACTTTCTTCAGTCGACTTATAATTATGATGCAGGCAAATACAAGGATTTTGATCCTTTCAAGAATGAGAATACTAAAATTCTCGCCCGCGTCGACTGGAACATAAATAAAAATCATAAACTCACAGTACGTTACAACGATGTTGTCGGAACATCCGATCAGGAGACAAATGCAACGAGCGGACCACCCAATAACCTCCGGAATTCAGGAAGGATAAGCAGCCAGTCGCTGGCATTTTCAAACGCTTTTTACGGATTTAAAAATACTGTCCGCTCAATTACCGGTGAACTTAACAGTAATTTCGGAACTAAGTTCTCAAACAAATTCCTGG
>Ga0208980_10000227_pt1 | contig 29530 bp, 23 predicted proteins | sample WetSurMetagenome_3_FD_187993 | JGI IMG/M metagenome (GOLD analysis project Ga0208980, IMG submission 187993) | Wetland microbial communities from Twitchell Island in the Sacramento Delta, sample from surface sediment Aug2011 Site A1 Bulk (version 2) | ecosystem: Environmental > Aquatic > Marine...
ATAGATTCACACGCTATGTCCACGATCCACAAATGCCCCAAAGCCTCATCGATAATGCCATACTTTCGATTCGTGAAGATCGGTTCGGGCATCTTTGGGTCGCTACCTGGAACGGTCTGTGCCGGCTCGACTTGGCAGACACATTGGGATCGGACTCACGACAGAATGGCCACACGGCTGCACGTTTTGTTTCGTATCAACACAACCCAAGAGATCCGTCAAGCCTTACTGGCAATAACATCCGAACGCTGTATGTTGACCGGCGAGGAACACTGTGGGTTGGTACTTCGGGCGCCGGGTTGGATCGTTTTGATGCTCGCAGTAATGGCTTTAGACACTACCGGGCAGATACTCACAACCCTCGAAGTATCAGCAGCGACCAGGTCCTCTCCATTTGTGAAGACGGCCTCGGAAACCTCTGGGTGGGCACGAGTGATTGTGGGCTCAACCGATACGACGCATCCACTGATGACTTCACCGTATGGCGTCACGATCCCACCATATCAACTTCCCTCAACAACGATATCATTTGCTCACTCTTCGAAGATCGCTCTGGAATTCTCTGGATAGGTACTGGTGCTGGCGGTGTGAATTGGTACGACAGAAAGCGCACTCGTTTCCCTCACTACCGTGATGATCAGAACAACCCTGATGATATCGATGGCAACGATGTGTGGGCTATTACTGAGGCAGGCAAGAACGAATTGTGGATCGGCACGTATGGCAAAGGTGTGAACAGGTTCGATATGACGAAGAATCGGTTTGTTCACTACAGATTTGATCCAGTTGATTCCTACTCCATTAGTCACAACAACATCCTGTCTGTTTGCGCGACCCGGTCTGGTGAAGTCTGGATTGGCACAGAAGGAGGGGGACTGAATCACTATGATCGGTCCCGTGATCGATTCGTCCGCTATCGCTATAATCCCCAAGACCCCAACAGTCTCGGTCGTGATGAGGTCACGCGGATCCTCGAAGACAGCAAAGGCAATCTCTGGATCGGGACCAACGGTGGGGGTGTGGATCGGTTCGACGTTGTTACGCAGACATTTCACCATTTTGTAACTGAAGAGAAAAATCCGGCGAGCCTCGGTGGAATGTCGATCATGGCATTGTTTGAGGATCGTCATGGGTCTATCTGGGTAGGGACGTGGGGTGGCGGCGTGAGTAGGTACGATTGGGAAACGGATTCGTTCGTGCGTTTCCAGAACAACCCTGATGATCCCAGAAGCCTGAACAACAACACGGTACTCTCGTTGTTTGAGGACAGCGAAGGTGCTCTCTGGATAGGAACGCTTGCTGGGGGGCTGAATAGATACGATAGGAACACACGGACGTTCACCCACTATGCTGAAGGTGATGGCCTCCCCAACAACGTTATCTATGGTATCCTTCCTGATGATCGCGGGAACTTGTGGTTGAGCACAAACAAGGGAGTTTCGAAATTCAACCTCGCGAGACGCATATTCAAGAACTATGACGTGAGCGATGGCCTTCAGGGCAACGAGTTTAACCAGGGGGCATACTACAGAAGCAGAAGTGGTCGGCTGTTTTTTGGTGGGATCAATGGATTCAACGCATTCTTTCCAGATAGCATTCATGACAATCCGGATATCCCGCCCATCATGCTTACCAGCTTCAAAGTGTTTGATGTCCCCTTTCAGTTATGGCAATCGATTACGACGACAAACTCCCTCGGTCTTTCTCACGATCAGAATTTCTTTTCAATCGAATTTGTTGCCCTTAACTACACCTCCCCCGAGAAGAATAAGTACTCATACATGCTTGAGGGGTTGGACGAGAATTGGGTGAATGCCGGCACTCGTCGGTATGCAAGCTATACCAACCTTGATCCCGGTTCGTACACACTCCGGGTGAAGGGATCGAACAACGATGACGTGTGGAACGATCGCGGTGTGGCGGTGGCGATCGTGATTACCCCTCCCTATTGGAAAACGTTCTGGTTCCGCGGAATAGTATTTGTATTGGTAGCCGGCTTGCTCTTTTCGATGTATAGGTATCGTGTTAAGAAGCTTCTCGAGATTGAACGCATACGTGCATCAATAGCGACCGATCTCCACGATGACATTGGCTCTACCCTGACTGAGATTGCTCTCTTCAGCGACGTGGGGATCAAGGAGATCCGGTCGCTCACAACTGGTAAACCGATCACTGGCGGCGAAGCAGAAAAGGTTACCACACTGCTGGAAGAGATCGGCCGTACCTCTCGCACCCTGATCGATTCAATGAACGACATTGTCTGGGCGATCGATCCGAAGAACGATTCGTTTGAGTACCTGCTCCTCCGGATGAAAACACATGCGGCACGGATGATGGAGGCCAAAGGCATTAACTACGATATTGAGATTCCTGCTGAGTTGTCGGAGCTTGAGCTGCCCCTTGGATTCAGACGTCGCTTCTTCCTGATCTTCAAAGAGGCGATCAACAACATCATCAAGCACGCTCACCCGACAAAAGTGCAATTGACGATCAAGAGGGAACGACACTCATTGATTATGACGGTTACGGATGATGGGGTTGGATTTGACCCACGAACCGCTGGACAGGGGAATGGGTTGAGGAACATGCAGGAGCGTGCGTCGGCCCTCGGGGGCAGTCTGTCGATTGCTTCTGCAATTGCTGGAGGTACTACGATAACTTTGCGGACAAGGATCCCATGAGCAAATCTGATTCTTCAGCAGATCAATCCATCATTACGGTGATGATGGTGGAAGACAGGAGTCGCATCAGGGAGACAATCGTCGAGATCATCAACGGCTCGGAGGGGCTCAGGTGCATTGGTGCATACAATTCTTGTGAGACAGCCCTTGACGCTTTGAAAGAGTCCGTTCCCAATGTCTTGCTCATGGATATTGGGCTTCCGGGCATGTCAGGCATTGAGGGAGTGAAGCTGATCAAGAGTCGCTATCCGTCGATTGACGTGTTGATGCACACCGTGTATGACGATGATGACAAGATTTTCCAGTCGATCTGTGCCGGGGCTTCAGGCTATGTCCTGAAGAACGCGGAGTCGACTGAACTGATCAAGGCCATTCGAGAAACCCACGTTGGCGCGCCAATGAGCGCTTCAATTGCGCGTCGGTTGCTGAACATGGTTCGGGGGAGGGGAGGCGCAGAAGTCTCTCCTGCTGAGGAGTTGAATCTCACACCACGCGAACTCGATATCCTCCAATCCCTAGTCGAAGGCCATAGCTACAAGAAGATTGCCGAGAAACTGTTCATCAGTCCGCTCACTGTGCAATCTCATATCAAGCGGGTCTATGAGAAACTCCAGGTACATTCGAAATCCGCTGCTGTTTCCAAAGCGCTGAGGTACAAGCTTTTCGGATGAGCCCCCCTCCCCTTCACGGGATGCAGTAAAGACCCGAATTGACTTAACTTCGCAGATTGCAGGCGCTTATCTGTTCCGGCAATTTACCATATCTATGGTATTGTCTCTTGAGCTGGTTTTGGAGTATATTATCTCCACGAAGGAACAATATTCTTGCATCGCTTTCAGAACTAATCCATCTAACTCTAACTTCTAATGGGGGTCATCTCATGACTCGTGTACTGTTTCTGAGTTTGCTTTGTCTCTTGGTGACGGTGGGCGTTTTTGCTCAGACGCCGCCAACACCGACAAACCTCACCGCTGTTCAGGTGAACCAATTGGGTCACGCTTCGGTTAAGCTGGCTTGGCACGGCCCGCGTGGGACATGGAGTTTCCGCGTATCACGTTCGGCAAACGATACGTCGCACTACCAGACAATCGGAACAACTGGTGACACCGTGTTTGTCGACAATATGGTAGTTGTTGACACTGCCTATGACTATTATGTGAAAGCAGTTGCCGGCAGTCTGCTAAGCGGTCGCAGCAATGTGGTACATATCGTGATAACAGCTCCTCCACCTCCAACTCCTCCACCGACACCCACGAACCTCACCGCAGTGCTTGTGCCCGGAGGCCCCAATTCGTGGGACATAGCAGTGAAGTTGAATTGGAGTGCACCGCGGGGGCAATGGGATTTCCGCATCTACAGATCGTTGAACGATACTTCACATTTCTTGGCTGCGGCATCGACACGAGATACGATCTTTGTTGACCATGGGGTCATTCCCGGCAGCCGGTACTTCTACTATGTGAAGTCAGTAGCCGGAAATGCACAAAGTGGACCTAGCAATGTCGTCAACATTCTCGTTGTTGCTCCGCCTCGTCCGCGAGGAGTTATCCGTGGTACCGTCATCGATGACTCGACGAGTGCACCGATCCGGGGGGTCAATATGCAATTCTTCAGACTGGCTGGACCGACAATTGGCTGTCCTCCACCCGTCTTCACGGATTCACTAGGTCACTATGCCGCTTTGCTGGATACTGGTCGTTACATTGTACGTGCAAATGCAATGTGTTCGCACAATACGCAATGCTATAGACCCGAATACTTTGACAATTGTCCGGAGCCAGCCTGTGCAACCGTCATTGTTGTCGCGGACAGCTCAACGTTTACGGCGAACTTCGGACTTTCCCGACCGACACCACCAAGCTATGCAATCGTCAGCGGCTTTGTGAAGGATTCTCTCAATCATCCTTTGCGGAATGCGAGTGTCTGTCTCATTCGAACTATCCAGGAGATGAACTATCTTGCTTCGTTGGGCTTCGTTCCTGGAACTGGTGAGGAGGAGTTTGCCCTTGACGGCGTCGGTCACACCCGTGGCATCCTATGGAGTGGCAGGACAGATTCGCTCGGTCATTACAGTGCCCGCGTGATTTCAAATCGCAAGTATCTTGCCCTAGCCTCGAAGTCCGGCTACTTGCCACAGTACTTCAACCACAAGGCAACGGTTGAAACTGCCGATACCGTCTTCGTCACTCGTGACACAACCGGCATCAGTTTCAACCTCTTCGTGCGACCCATTCCGAACAACAGCATTAGTGGAAGCGTGAAGGATTCGGCTGGTGTGGGCGTGCCGTCGCGCATTACATTAGTACCCGCGAGGTACGGAAATCCTTATCCTGCTCCGACTGTGACACGCTATGGTCATACTGATTCGCTTGGAAACTTCACGTTGACCGGCGTTGAAGCGGGAAAGTATTTCGTCATGGCGATGCCGTTCAGCAACTTCGCCGCGGCATTCTATAAGGCGAACGGTTGCGGCATCATCAGGATTCAAGATGCTGATACAGTGAATATCACGGGCAATGTAACGGGCATTAACATCTGCGTCAAACCTGTTCATCACGATGGTTTGGCACTCGTTCGCGGAACTGTTCGCTCGACGAGCAATGCCATCATTGCGGGTGTAAGGGTGATTGCTCTGGATGCTCAGGGAGAAGTCTCCAGCATCGGCATTGCTGATGCGAGAGGCATGTACGAGCTCAATGCTGTTGCCCCCGGACTTGTGACTGTTGTTGCAGACTATCAGGGCTACATTGCGGCACAGGTTATGGTTTCGGTGAATGTGAACACGTATAACCTGGACAACGTCAACGTGACAATGTCGCCGAGCTCACCGACTTCGGTCGATGGTTCCGGCGTGGTCCCTGAGAAGTTCGCGCTGGATCAGAACTATCCAAATCCTTTCAATCCCAGCACGAAGATCAGCTATGCACTCTCTGCGCCAAGTGTTGTGACGTTGAGTGTGTATAACGTTCTTGGTCAGGAGGTTGCGACGCTGTTCAATGGCACTAGTGCCGCGGGAACTTTCGAAATTGTCTGGAATGGCAAAGACAACTTTGGACGCTTGGTTTCCAGCGGTGTGTACATGTACAAGCTGCATGCAACTGCTGGCGCAACAGAATTCACACAGGCAAAGAAGATGTTGCTGTTGAAGTGACGCTGTTTGTTATCCTGAGGGGCGTTTCAGCGCCCCGAAGGATCTGATTCACACAAGAGAGGGGCGGAAGCCCCTCTCTTCGTTTATGTGCCTTCGACGCTCACCTCGTGTATCCATTCCTTGATAAACTTCAACAATCGGACAAGCATGTTTCGTTGCATTTTCCCCGCAACCTTTCTATATTTATACTCGTAAAATCCTGTAAAACTCTGTCATATCTGCACTTCGGAGGAGTAATGTCGTTCGATATCAAAGCTATAAATGAGAAGATACAGCGTGAGAGTGCGTTCATCGAACTGCTTCAAATGGAGATCGGGAAGGTCATCATCGGCCAGAAGTACCTTGTCGAGCGGTTGATGGTTGGTTTGCTCGCCAATGGTCACGTCCTGCTTGAGGGCGTGCCGGGACTGGCAAAGACTCTCTCCATCAAGACCCTTGCAGCTGCGGTGCAGGCAAGATTTCAGCGCATTCAGTTTACGCCCGATCTACTTCCCGCCGACCTGGTTGGAACGATGGTGTACAACCCGAAGGACGGGACGTTCCAGGTGAAGAAAGGTCCGGTTTTTGCCAACTTCATCCTTGCCGACGAAATTAACCGATCCCCAGCGAAAGTGCAAAGCGCATTGCTTGAGGCAATGCAGGAACGGCAAGTAACAATCGGTGAACAAACATTCAAGCTGCCAGAACCGTTTCTGGTCCTTGCAACCCAGAACCCTATCGAACAGGAAGGCACATATCCACTTCCTGAGGCACAAGTAGACCGGTTCATGTTGAAAGTCAAGATTACGTATCCGCTGAAGGATGAGGAACTCCTTATCATGAGGTCGAACGTGAATATCCAGTCTATAACTCCCAACAGCGTTGTCTCTACTACCGATATCACGAAAGCGCGGGCGGTCGTGAATGAGATCTACATGGACGAGAAGATTGAGAAGTACATCCTCGATATCGTGTTTGCAACGCGCCAACCGAAGGACTATGGCCTCGAAAAGCTTACGTCGCTCATTAGCTACGGTGCTTCGCCTCGTGCGACGATCTACCTCGCCCTTGGCGCCAAAGCATACGCGTTCATCAAGCGAAGGGGCTACGTCATTCCGGAGGATGTGCGGGCGATCAGTATGGATGTGCTGCGCCATCGCGTGGCGGTGACTTACGAAGCAGAAGCTGAAGAGGTGACATCCGAGCAGATTGTGCAAGAAGTACTGAACAAGATTGAAGTGCCATAACCCCTCCGCGCCTCCCCTCATTTGAGAGGAGAGTAAGTGTGGGGTTTACATAGCTTGGCCATGGAAACCAGAGAGCTTCTCAAAAAAGTCAGACAGGTTGAGATCAAGACCCGCGGGGTCGTGAACCAGATCTTCTCCGGCGAATACCATAGCGTATTCAAAGGGAGAGGCATGGAATTCTCCGAGGTCCGCGAGTACCAGTACGGTGACGACATTCGAAGCATTGACTGGAATGTCTCGGCCCGCTTCAATCATCCGTTTGTCAAGATTTTTGAAGAGGAGCGTGAACTTACCGTCATGCTTGTTGTGGATCTGAGTCGTTCGGGTGACTTTGGAAGCGCCAGGCAGTTGAAGAATGAGATTGCGGCTGAGATTTGTGCTGTCCTTGCTTTCTCGGCGATCAAGAACAACGACAAAGTCGGTCTCATTTTGTTTACTGACTCCATCGAGAGGTTTGTTCCACCGAAGAAGGGCCGTGCCCATATCCTCCGCATCATCCGTGAGTTGCTTTCATTTGATCCGAAAGGGTCGGGCACGAACATCAAGTCTGCGTTGGAGTACTTCAACCACGTCAACAAGAAGAGGACGATCGCGTTTCTCATTTCCGATTTCATCGATGATGGCTACGACCGCATCCTCCGCATCATCAGTCGGAAGCATGATGTCATTGCGGTTGAACTGAGCGATCCGCGTGAGGAGGAACTCCCAAACGTGGGATTAATGAAGCTCCGCGATGCAGAGACAATGAAGGAGCGATGGGTTGATACCGGCAATCCGCAAGTGCGGGCCGAGTTCCAGCGCTATTGGCAGAAACGAAAAGCTGAGCGCAAGAGTCTGTTTGTCCGAAGCAAGGTGGACGCGATTCCCATCCGCGTTGACCGTCCGTACATCAAGCCGATTGTGGATTTCTTCCATTTGAGAGAGCGTCGTTTGTGATGAGGGCCCGTCTCCGCCTACAACTGTTGGTGCTTCTGGTGATGTTTCTTCCCTGTCTGATGGTCGGCCAGGAAGTGAGCGCCCGCGCTAGGGTGGATTCAACCAACTTCTTCGTTGGTGACGCGATTACCGTCCACCTCGACGTCATACACCCGAAGGGTGCCACGTTGAAGCTGGCGGTTGGTGATTCGCTGGAAGGATTCTCGGTCCTTGACCGTACTCCGTTCACGCTGAATGGTGAAGCGGCGAGTTCGGCGTCGCTGGTGGTCGCGAAGTACGATTCCGGCACAGCGGTCTTGCCGCCACTTGAGGTGTTGTATTCACTTCCTGGCGACACCTCGCTGCGTCGTGCTGCTACGAATCCTCTGCTCCTCACTATCCACACACTGGCCGTGGACACTAGTCAAGCCTACAAAGACGTGAAACCGCTGCTGACTATTCCCATTACTCTTGCAGAGATTGTACTCTATCTCGGCATTGTACTGCTGGTGGCTGCTCTTGCGTACTTCGGTTATCGCTACTGGAAGAAGAAGCAACAGAAGATAACTGGTGAAGTGTATGTGCCGCCACCCCGCCCGGCGCATATCATCGCACTTGAGGAACTTGCGGTGCTCAAAGAGAAGCGATTATGGCAACAGGGTTTCATCAAGCACTACTATTCAGAAGTGTCGGAGATACTCCGACGGTACATTGAGAACCGATTCAAGTTAATGGCGCTTGAGCAGACAACTGACGAAATCATGTATGGCGTGAGACGACTTCAGTTGAAGCCGGCCGTGTCCAGCAAAATGGAGACACTCCTGCGGCTCTCGGACCTCGTGAAGTTTGCAAAGTATCTCCCCGGCCTCTCCGAGCATGAAGAGAGTCTCATGATGGCGTACGATATTGTTGAAACAACCAGGCTCGTGGAAGCAAAGCCGGTTGAGCAGACAGTTTCCAAGGTGGCCGCTGATGTGGAATCCTAATATCTCGTTTGCAAATCCAGAGCTTCTGTACGGTGTGCTCATCGTACCACTGTTGGTTTTCTGGTACATCAAGCGGCATCGTACAACGACAAGCGAGATACGATATTCAACACTTCTTCCATTCAAGACAATCCAGCCGACGTTGAAGGAACGGTTGCGTCATCTTCCGTTCATTCTACGTATGCTGATGTTGGCGGTGCTTGTGGTGGGATTTGCCCGGCCTCGGACATCGTCTCAGGGTGAAAACATCTACACAGAGGGGATAGACATTGCGATGTTGTTGGACATCTCCGGCAGCATGCTTGCGGAGGACTTCAGGCCCAATCGGATTGAGGCGGCGAAACAGGTGGCGTCGGATTTCATCGACGGCCGCACTACCGACAGGATCGGACTTGTGATTTTCTCAGGGCAGAGTTTCACGCAGTGCCCCATGACGACAGATTATCGCGTACTGAAGGGGCTCATTCGGCAAGTGAAATCTGGCATGGTTGAGGATGGAACAGCCATCGGGCTTGCCATTGCGCAAGGCGTGAACCGGCTGAAAGATAGTCACGCGAAAAGCAAAGTGATGATCCTTCTAACAGATGGTGTCAATAATAGAGGTGAGATCGACCCTATTACAGCGGCCCAGATTGCACAAACATTTGACATTCGAATCTACACAATCGGTGTCGGAACGATTGGAGAAGCTCCGTACCCCGTGCAAACCCCGTTCGGCATTCGCTACCAGAACATACCAGTCGACGTCGATGAAAAGACGCTCCAGAAAATTGCTGAAATGACCAAAGGACAATACTTCAGGGCAACCAACAATCGAAGCCTGAAGGCCATCTATGATGAGATTGATGAGATGGAGAAAACCAAAATTGAAGTGAAGGCGTACAGGTCGTATACAGAGTTGTTTTATGGCTGGGTGTTTGTTGGGCTGGCGGCGCTGTTGCTCGAATTCATTCTCTCGAACACGATCCTGAGGAAGATTCCATAGATGATTCGGTTCGCACATCCTGAGTACATCTACCTCCTTGGGCTCCTTCCGGCTCTCGCCATTGCGTACTGGCTTGCGGCCAGTGCTCGTAGGAGAGCGCTGCAACGGTTTGGTGGGGAACAGATCCTGGAACGCCTTGCCGAGTCAGCAAGCAAGCGAAAGAGGCTGCTCAAGTTCTCGGTATTGCTTGTCGCCCTGGCATTCATCATCTTTGGCCTCGCCAATCCGCAGATCGGGACACGGTTGCAGGAAGTGAAACAGGAGGGAGTCGACCTTTTTGTCGCCCTTGATGTCTCGTTAAGCATGAAGGCTGAGGACATTAAACCGAACCGCCTGGAGAAAGCGAAACTTGAGATCCGAAATCTGATCGACCGTCTTGGTGGAGACAGACTTGGCCTCATCGTGTTCGCCGGGGAAGCGTACACGCAGTTCCCGCTCACAACGGACTACAGTGCGGCAAACCTGTTCCTGGATGTTGTCGATGTTGATGTCGTTCCTGTGCCTGGGACAGCTATTGGCTCGGCAATCAAGCGCGCAATGGAGTCGTTCAATTTCAAGGAGACCACGACGAAGGTTATCGTGATTGTGACGGACGGCGAGAATACCGAGGGAGATGCATTTGAAGCGGCAACCGATGTTGCAAAGCAAGGAGTGTTGTTGTACACGATCGGGATGGGTTCGCCCGCAGGAACGCCGATCCCGATCTACAATGGTTCGGGTCAGCAGGTGGATTTCAAGCGGGATCGTGGAGGGAATATCGTCGTCACGAAGCTGGACGAGGTTTCGCTAGAGAAGATTGCCACTGTGGGCAATGGGAAATACTTCCGTGGTACCAACGCGCAGGACGAGCTCAACGAAATCTACAAGACTATCAACGCATTGCAGAAAAGGGAATTTGGTGTGAAGCAGTTCACCGACTACGAAGATCGGTTCCAGTACTTTCTCGGTGTTGGCATTGCGTTGCTGTTGCTTGAGTTGCTTATCTCGGAGAAGAAGGTGAAATGGATTGCACGCTGGAATCCACTACGGAAAGAGGCGGAGGTGAAGGCGTGATCATGGGACATAGGACTTGGGTGATAGGTTTCTTGATGTTGGTTTCAGTGTTGGACTCGGCGTCCCAGTCGGTTCGGTCGCTTGTACGCGAGGGAAATAGTCAGTACAAAGACCAGAAATACACCGATGCAGAAGTCAGCTATCGCAAGGCGCTGGAGAAGGAGCAGGACCTTGTGCCGGGCCATTTCAATCTGGGGAATTCCCTTTACAAGCAGGACAAAGCCGACGAAGCCATGAAGGCGTACGAAAACGCCCTGATGAAAGCAGAAAGCAAGGAAACGAAAGCGGATGCCTACTACAACATGGGAAATGCACTCTTGAAGGGGCAACGCTACCAGGAAGCAGTGAAGTCGTACATCGAGTCTCTCAAGCTCAACCCCAACGATCAGGATACGAAGTACAATCTCTCATACGCACTTGCCAAGTTGAGAGAGCAGCAACAACAGCAGCAACAGAACAAGAACGACAAGAACAAAGACGTTAAGCAGAACCAGAAGAAAGACCAGCAGGATCAGCAGAAGCAAGATCAACAGAAACAGGACCAGCAAAAACAGAACCAGCAGCAGCAACAGAAGCAAGACCAGCAGACGCAGCAACAGAAGCAGCAACAAGGGCAGGAAAAGAAGATGGCAAAGGCTGATGCCGAGCGGATTCTTGATGTCCTGAAGAATAGCGAGCGGGATGTGCAAAAGAAATTGCGTGTACGCCAGGGCGTGCGTGTGAAAACGGAGAAGGATTGGTAGAATGAGAGCGATGCGCCAATACCTCTTTGTTCTGTCCGCGGGGATTCTCTTTTTCACGGCATCGTCCGTGTGTCTTGCCCAGGACGCCTCGTTCGATGCAACGGTAGACAAGAACCCGGTTGCGCTCGGAGACCAATTCACGCTGTCATTCGTGTTGAATAACGCCGGCATGGGTGGTGGGAAGAACATGAAGCTTCCCGACCTGAACAGCTTCCATATCATGTCTGGACCGAACCAATCCTCAAGCATGCAGTTCATCAATGGGGCAGTTTCTTCATCCATCACGTATAGCTACATTCTCCAGCCCAAAGACATGGGGAAGCTCGCCATTGGTTCGGCAACGATTGAAGTTGGAGGCAAGCAGCTCACAACCCAACCACTCACGATTGAGGTTGTGAAAGGAACTCCACGTCCGAAACAACAACAGCAGCAGGCTGCTTCCCCCGAGGACGTTGGTGCCCAGATTGGCGACAACCTGTTTCTCAAAGCATCGGTCGACAAGAACCACGTCATGCAGGGCGAACAGATCAACGTCACGTTCAAGCTTTATACACGAGTGTCTGTTTCGAACTATGGCGTGGACAAGAACCCAACCATGACGGGATTCTGGGGCGAAGACATCGAGAACCCAAAGAACATTGCGCTCACGAATGAGACCGTGAATGGGAAGCAGTATCGTGTTGGAGTGATCAGAAAGATGGCGCTGTTCCCAACGCAGTCGGGCACGCTCGAAATCGCCCCGATGGAGGCGACAACGCAGGTGCAGATTCAATCGCGTTCTCTCGATCCGTTCGATGCATTCTTCCGTGACCCTTTCGGAAGAACGGTCACATACAAAGTGAAGAGCGATCCGCTCAAGATAAAGGTCGATCCATTGCCGTCGGGTGCGCCGATGGACTTCAAGGGCGCCGTTGGCAAATTCACGATGAACACGAGTGTCGACAGGAAAACCACCAAGACCAACGAGCCGGTGACACTCAAGGTGACCATCACGGGGACAGGCAACATCAAGGTCCTCGAAGTGCCGGAGATTGAGCTTCCGAAGGATTTTGAGCAGTACACACCAAAGGTTTCTGACAACATCAATCGACAGGAAGGGAAGATCTCGGGGAGCAAGACCTTTGAGTATTTGCTCATCCCCCGGTACCCGGGGCGAAAAACGATTAAACCTGTCACGATTTCGTATTTCGATTTGGGCAAGCGGCAATACGTTACGCTCCAATCCCCGCAGATCGACTTGAATGTTGAGCAAGGCACAGCTACAGCGCCGCCGGTGATTGCGGGTGGGACACGAGAAGACGTTCAACTACTCAGCCAGGATATTCGTTTCATCAAGGTGTCACAGCCATCCTTCTCGCGCCGTGGCGAACAACTCCACCTGAGCGGACTGTTTATCGCACTCGTCCTTTTGCCTCTTGTTGGACTGGCGGGGACAGTTGTCTACTCGCGTCAGCGGCAGGCGGAGATGCTGGATGCAGCCGGTTACCGCAACCGTCGCGCCCTCAAAGTTGCGCAGAAGGGACTGAAGCACGCCGAGCAATTGCTCGCGTCCAAAGCAACAGACAACGCGGCGCAAAAATTGGAGTTCTACTCGGAAATCTCACGCGCTCTGCAGAAATATCTGGGTGACAAACTGAACATCCAGCAGGCCGATATGTCTGTTGAGAACGTTATGAATGTGCTGAGCACCAAATCGCTCAACCCTGCCATTCCGAAATCGCTCAAGTCAGTATGGGAGACATGTGGAATGGCGCGCTTTGCCCCAACGAGTCTTGAGTCTGCTGCAATGCAGAAGACGTTTGACGAGGCAAAGTGGGTGATTGTTGAACTGGAACGGACATTAAAGAAGTGATCCACGAATCTACCCGAAAGGGAACAAAAGGGCTGCGTCATTGCGAGGAGTCCCGATGTCGTGTGTCGGGACGACGAAGCAATCTCTTCTTGTGGATGAGATTGCTTCGCCTTGGGAATCAGGCTCGCAATGACAGGTTGCTGCAATTGTGCCTGGTCTGCGCTCTCTGGTTGCTGACTGCTGTAGGGGCGTTCGCGCAGTCGCCCGAGCAAGTGTTCAACCAGGCCAACCAGCATTATCAACAGAACAAGTTTGTAGAAGCGCGTGATACGTATGAGTCTGTCGTGCGCAATGGGTTTGTCAGTGGGGAGCTTTATTACAATCTGGGGAATGCATACTACAAGACGGGCGATGTGGGGAAGGCCATCCTCAACTACGAGCGCGCACTTAGGTTCATGCCCAACGACGACGACCTGAAGCATAATCTGCAACTTGCCAACCTGATGATAACGGATAAGATCGAGGCGACACCGCGGCTCTTCTTGTGGGATTATTGGGATGGCATCAAGGGTGCATTCTCTCTCCGCGCGCTCACGTGGATTTCCTATGTGGTGTTTGTGCTTCTTATCGTGTCAATCTCGGTCGTTGTCCTCGCTCGTACGTATCAGCTCAGGCGACTCGGACTGTTCGGAGGAAGCATCACCACAGTTGTGCTGATCTTCTTCGTCGTATTGCTGATAGGCAAGAGTGGAGACGTCAACCGTGGGGACGCAGCCGTGGTCACTGCCAGGATCACGACAGTGAAAAACTCTCCTGACTCCAAGAGCAGCGATGCTTTCGTTCTTCACAGCGGCGTGAAAGTGCAAATCACCGATAGCGTGAACGAGTGGGTGATGGTCCGTCTTGCCGATGGCAAGGTGGGATGGATGGAGAAGAGTGCCGCGGAAGTGATTTGACATAGATCGCGTTGGCCTAACCTCAGAAGATCCTTCATTGGTGCTTCCACGGCTGTAACTTTACAGTGGAGGCGCTTTCTTGCACGTGAATTCAAATCGGCGTATATTGTATGTGTTGTACAGTTCTTTTCTAACAATGTAGGAGCACCCAGCAAGAGATGGACGCAACTCTCGAGACGGGCAGTGATATCCTGACCCCGGCAATGGATCTTAACGACTTTGGGATCTCGGTTCACAAGAACACGCTTAACCGGTGGTACCAGATCATGCACATGGCCCGCATCATCGACCAAAAAGCGGACAACTATGTGAGGCAAGGCAAAGGGTGGTCCTACCATTCCTCGTTCGTCGGCCACGACGGCATCCAGCTCATTCTCGGTCTTTCCTTCAGGCAAAACAAAGACTTTCTCTTCCCTTACTATCGTGATCTGCTCACCGGATACGCCGCGGGCATCTCGGTTGCGGAGATCATTCTGAACGGTCTCTCAAAAGCCGATGACGTTGCTGCGGGTGGCCGCCACATGAGCAACCACATCTCCAAACCTTCCATCCGGATCCAAAACGTATCATCTGCCACAGCCAACCATGCGCTGCACGCTGCCGGTGTTGCGCGGGCCATCAGGCGATATGACGGGGACGAGATTGCCTTTGCCAGCTTTGGCGATTCATCCGCATCCGAAGGATACGTCTTTGAAGCAATGGCGGGAGCGGCTCGCGAGAAACTGCCCGTTGTTTTCGTCATTCAGAACAACAGGTACGGCATCTCGGTCCCGCTTCATGAAGGTTCGGTGAGTTTGTGCGTGGCAGATAACTTCTCCGGTCTGTTGAATCTGAAGATTGTGAAATGTGACGGCACCAATGTCTTCGATTCGTGGCGTGGGATGCAAGCTGCGCTCGACTATGTTCGCTCCGGTGATGGTCCAGCCCTGCTTCATGCCGACTGTGTCCGCATTTTTTCGCACAGCAACTCGGATAGGCAGGACCTGTACCGTTCAAAGGAAGAGATCGAGGAAGCGCGTCGGCGTGATCCTCTTGTGAGATTCCGGAGGTACCTGATCAAAGAAGAGGTCTTCTCGGAGACAGAGATTCGGGAGATTGAAGAAGCGAACCAGCGCCAGTTGGATGAAGTCAGCACAAAGGTTGAATCTTCGGCTGATCCAGATCCTCGGACGGCGACGATGTTTGTAGTCCCTGACGAGGTCGTGCCCGCCAACATCACGACAGAACTGCCGGCCAGTCCTTCAGGCGCTCAGCCGATTTCAATGCGGGAAGCTATCAACGAGACGTTGAAGGAAGAGTTCAGGTACAACCCACACACGTTTCTCTGGGGACAAGATGTTGCCTCAAAGGAAAAGGGAGGTGTGTTCAACGTAACGAAAGGAATGCAGCAGGAGTTTGGCATACAGCGGGTGTTCAATGCACCCATTGCTGAAGATTTTATCGTGGGGACTGCAAACGGGTTCGCGCGCTACCGGAATGATATCTGGGTCTGCATCGAAGCCGCCCAATTTGCAGACTATGTTTGGCCTGCGATGGAACAGATCATCGAATGCTCTCACGACTACTACCGTTCCAACGGACAATTTGCGCCGAACATTGTAATCCGCCTCGCGTCGGGTGGCTACATTGGTGGTGGCCTGTATCATTCCCAAAATCTTGAAGCGATCTTCACCGCCCTTCCGGGTTTGCGTGTCGTTGTTCCCGCGTTTGCCGATGATGCGGTCGGAATGCTACGCGCCGCATTCAGGAACCGCGGTGTGACCCTGTTTCTTGAGCCGAAGTTTCTGTACAACCAGTTCTTCGCCAAGTCGTCCAATCCGGGGAACAATTTCTATATCCCGTTTGGGAAGGCCCGTGTGCGACATCAGGGAACTGATCTCTCTATTATCAGCTACGGTACCGCTGTGCATTGGGCGATGCGTGCAGCGTCAAAACTCGCCGATGAAGGTGTGAGTGTTGAAGTTGTTGACCTGCGTTCCCTGGCACCGTGGGACAAAGAGACGGTGGTAGCGAGTGTGCGAAAGACCGGTCGGGCACTTGTCGTGCATGAAGACAAGCAGACCGGCGGATTCGGGGGAGAAGTTGCGAGCTACATTGCCGAGCACGTATTCAACTATCTTGATGCGCCTGTCTCCCGCCTGGGCTCGGAGGACACGCCTGTTCCGTTTTCGAGAATCCTGGAAGCGGCGGTTCTCATTCAGGAGTCAGATGTGTACGAGGCGGCTAGGAAACTCGCCGCATACTGAAGCTGTCTGACATGAGTCGTCGTGGTGTGGCCTTCACCTTTGGTGAAGGCCTTGTCATTTCATCACTTGCTGGCATCTTCATGCTGACAAAGCGTGGCCCGAAAGATTCTTTGCTGCTCACATTCAAATGGTGTTGACTTTTCCCGATTCTTTTGTACCTTACCGTTGAGGTTGTTCCAGTTCCCGTTCCTGCGACTTTTGACAACAGGTGGACAGGTATCGATAGCCAAAGTACCTGAGGGCGTTGTGAAAAAGAGCAGCAAACATATACGGCAGGTCATTCTGGGAAGACTGTACACCCATCTCAAAGAATCCTATTCCATCAGCCTCTCCGAGGAGTTCCTCACCCAAGATCAGGTTTCGCTTCATCAGGTCGACGCGATACTGGCGTTCAAAAGCGATCCCGAATTGGATGAGCTTCATGCTGCGCTTGAGCGTCTTGAAGACGGCACGTATGGGTTCTGCCTCGGCTGTAAGGAGGAGATCAATGGCGAATTGATGGATGTTGACCCGACGCTCCGCTTTTGTGAACGGTGTGAGCGGGTGTACGGCCATGTTTTTCTGCAGCACGAAGGTTCTGCTGTCCCTGTGTGATCGCCGAGCGCCAAGGGAGCAACGCTTCTTCTCCCCAACGAGAAGAGGTCTTGGAATTTTCCGTGTTCTTGCCTACATTCCATTCCAGTTGGATGTTTCCCTGCATTTTCATTATCCTCTTCCTCACTCATGAAGCGCGACCTGATTTCTTTTGCCCTCTGGTCTCAGGATGAACTCGCTGCGATTCTCGAACTTGCCAGGCGCCTGAAGACCGGTGAAGTCAAGGAGTATACTCCCCTCAACAACAAAAGTGCCGCGCTGATTTTCGAACGTGAGTCGCTTCGTACGAGGGTGTCATTTGAGGTCTGTATCGCCCAACTCGGAGGACACCCTGTTTTCCTCCAACAGGAAACCATCGGTATGGCGACGAGAGAATCAGTGCATGATATCGGCTCAGTTCTCTCACATTACAACGAGTTGATCATTGCGCGTACCCTGCGTCATCAGACTGTCGTGCAGTTGGCTGAGAGCGCCACGGTTCCCGTCATCAACGCGATGACCGATTTGTTGCATCCGTGTCAAATCCTTTCAGATGTTTTCACCCTGCATGAACTGGGGAAGTTTGAACCTGAAACAAAAATTGTGTACCTCGGCAACGGCAACAACATCAGCAACTCATTGATCGAACTTGCCGAGAAGTTTCCTGTGCACCTTGTGATCTCCTGCCCGTCGGGTTATGAGCCCCACTCACAGATTCTCGAACAGGCACATGCCGCAAAGATAAGCGACATAGAGATCATTGAAGATCCTTTCCAGGCCGTAGTCGATGCAGACGTTGTGTATACAGACAAATGGCCGACAAGTGTTGACAGTGTGGAGAACACGGGGCTACAGAAGACGTTCAAGTCCTATCAGGTTAACAGGCCGCTTCTTAGCCACGCAAAGCGCGAATGTGTGGTGATGCACAGACTCCCGGCGAACCGCGGAGAAGAAATCACTCACGATGTGCTAGACGGGAAGCAATCCGTTGTGCTACAGCAAGCCGAGAATAGACTCCATTTGCAAAAGGGGATCATCGGGTTTCTGCTGAGGTGACCCGGCAAGTGTTGTGGATTGTGGGCGGTTGGCCCAAAAGTGCATACCTATGTGGACGTCGAGGTCAGTAGAACGCGCAAAATCCGGCACAGTTTGGCCATTGGACCGTTGGCACGGAGGTTGGAGCACAAAGAGGAAGCAGCAGCATAATTCTCTTGAGGTGGTGCGATGAAGTGGGTGTTGGTGGTAGTTGGGCTGTTGGTTTTCGGGGCCGCGAGTTCGCCCTCCCAGCCCGGAGTCTCGTTTGAGGTATTCTACTCCTCGTTGGGTTCCCACGGCGAATGGATTTCTTGCGATGCCGGGGTCTACGCGTGGAGACCTGCTGGCGTAGCTGTGGACTGGCGACCGTACTATCAGGGGCAGTGGTGCTGGACAGATGACGGTTGGTACTGGACTTCGGATGAACCTTGGGCATGGGCAACATACCACTACGGTCGATGGTACTGCGATGATTCCTATGGATGGGTCTGGATTCCAGGCTACGATTGGGCGCCGGCATGGGTTGAATGGCGCTACGGCGGCGGATGTGTCGGCTGGGCCCCACTGAGTCCGTACGCGGTCTTCGATATGAGTTTTGGGATTCACTACGGTTCGTATTGGATCACTCCGTACTTCTGGTGGTCCTTCGTAGACTGCAGGCACATTGGGAATCCCTATGTCAATCATTACGTGTATGGGTCGGAGTACAACACACGCTACATCGGCCGTACGCGTTCTGCCGGTAGTGTCCGGCAAAGTGGTGGGCGCGTGGTTACACGTGGACCCGATCGCGACTATGTAGAGCAGCGCGGCAACATTCATCTGGAGAAGACCGAGATCCGGGATGTTGCAGACCATCCGGTGGACAGGCTTGTGCGGGACGGTGGACGTGAACGTGTCGAAGTGTACCGTCCGAAGATTGATGATCGTGAAGATCGTAATGCAAGCGTTCGTCCCGACCGTGTGTACCAGGCAGACCGACGCATTTCTCTCGATACGCGCGGCATCGATGTGCGCGCTCGTAATGTTGATCGTGAGGCGGATCGGGAGATGTGGCGAACAGACAAACTTCGCAAGCGGAATAATGCTCAGATCCAACGCGGCGTCCCACATGCCGATGACTCCAGGACGCTTGGAGGGAGCAAACCAGAGGTCAGAAGGGGACGCGAGTACGCGCGCCGCAACGATTCGCCGTCAAACGATCGTGAACGTCGCAAGGAGGGACAGAGGGAATTCCGCCGTGACGGGCAACGAGAGCAGCTCTTTGAGAAACTGTGGACACCCCCTCGTCGCGATGATTCCAGATCAGTCTCACCTGAAAGGAAGGCCTCGCGTTCCGAGGAACCACGTATTGACCATGCGCCTGCACCAAGACCGGGACCGAAGTCGGGAGGGAGTGGTGGAGACCCGGGTTCAAGAGGTGGCGGGCGAAGATAGCGGCCGAGAGATTACGATTCTGAAAAAGAAAGCCCGTGCTGAAACCGAGCACGGGCTTTCTCGTTGAAGTGATGCTCCTAGAGCTTCGCTGGTAGCAGGTCTTTCCTCCGTTTCAGCAAACTGGTCGTTCTCCAGCTCTGCAGTTCAAACCACTGTGCCGACTGAGAAGTCTGGACGAGATACTTCGTGTCGTCCTTCTTAACGAACCGGATCTGTGTTCCTTCAACTTCGATGACCGCAGTAAGCTTGGGGATGGCAGCGAGCGCTGAATCGATAAACTCATCCGTTTGGATGTTGGCAAGAGCACTCAGCAGCGATTTCACAGCCGTTTGGTTTACCGAATCTTTCTCGATCCGCCACATGCTGTCCTGCAATGAAAGTGCGAGCGTTGTGTCACCGTAGTGGAACTTCACAGTTCTGATCTTTCCCTCGTCCATCTTGAACACGATCTTGTCGCGCCAGTCCTTTGGCAGCTTGGTGAAGTAGGAAGAGACCATCTCGTTGGTCAGTTGTACCTCATTCGAGCCTTCCAGCCGGACATAGGTTTCGGTGTACGAGCTGCTTGCCTTGCCGATCCGAAACGCTGCCTTGGGACTCCCTTTCTCATACACCTTCACGAGCGTGCCGGATGAATCTACCTGGAACAGCTTCTGCTTTTCCGGGTTTGCTGAAACAAGGCTTGTCAGTTCTATCTTCCTTCCTTTGCCGACAGCGGATGTCACTGCTGCCTCGTCAGCTTTGTACTTGATCGGTGCCATGACCATCCAGGTTCCAGCTTGCTTCTCAAGGATGACAGACCCAGTCGGGGACACCACCTCCAGTTTGTCGACCGACATGGAATCGTAGTCAACAAGCATCTTCCCGGATGATCCGATCGAACTGACTTCCCCTTCGCGATTGAGAGCGAAGAACGTGATGACGGCAAGAACGACAAGAACGACAATGGAGTAGATTGTGCTGCGTTTCATGTTTTGTTCCCAGATTTCGGTTCAAGTTTCATGATTCAGGTTGACCAAGTCACTCGGACATTCCCGAGGAACCAAAGACATCCATCGCTATCCGGCGCTCAGGACCTTCTTGCGCGCCTTGCGCACTCGCCAGCGGAACAGGCCGTATCCAAGAATGAGGAGTGGCGGGATGATGAGGTTGCCGTACTTTAACATTTTCTTCGTCCCGTCGGAGACCTGCTCGAGGGGCGGCATGCTCACGTCTTTGCTGCGGATGGTGATCAAACCTGCATCGTCCACCAGATAGTCGACCATGTTGGCGAAGAATGTGAGATTGTCTCTGTTACCGAGATATTGGTCACGGGCGAAATCTCCGTCACCGACCAGTACGATTCGGCTTGCCGGACTCGTTTCGATTGTCTTGCTGCGCAGAGTATCGGCAGAGGCAGAAGTATCTCTTGGCACTTCTTTGCCGGCGAAGAAACTCTTGAACTGTCCGTAGACGACGGCAGCAAGCGGGATCCCTTTTTCCGCGAAGTCCTCCTTCTGGTATCGCTGGAGAGGATCAAACATGAAGAAGCCCGTCTGTCGTCCGCTCTCTTTCGAGCTTCGCATGAAAATCTCACCCTGCAGGTGTTTGGCGGCAAGGTTCGCGGTGTCGATGGAACTCACAAAGAAGAGCACCAGTCCCTGCAAATCTTTGACCATCATATTGTCTTTGCTGAACTCCGAGGCCATCGGCAGGTACGGGAAGGGAACCTGCGACTGGATATTGAATCCAAACTGCTGTTGCACAATGCTTACGCTTGCGCACCTGGAGTCGCGCACGAGATCGGGATTGATGCGTAGACCATAGTTCTCTAACAGGTCATCGATGTTCAGTTCCGTTGCTCGGCCCATCCTCTGCTGCAGATTTGCGTCCACCTTGTTGATGAGAAACGCAATCTTTCCGCCACTCATCAGGTACTGGTCAATCTGATACTTGTCAGTTTCCGGGAATCGCTGATTCGGAGCCATGACGATCAGAGCGGCAACATCGGTTGGTACTGGTTTGCACTTGCTGACGTCGACGTTCGTGACCTGGTATTGCTTTGAGAGAAGTTGCTGGATCCGGCTTAGCTCGTTCAGCTCCGGCTCGCCATGCCCGCTGAGAAATCCGATCTTCTTCTGCGTCCTGCTGGTGAGGCGCTTGATTGTACTGGTGATGTCGTACTCAAGCGTGGAGGTGTTCTGCACTACGGGGAGAATCTCCTTCTTATCCTCATACAGAATCACCATGCCCATGTAGGCACGCTTCACCTCGAACTTGTCTTCCTTCACCACCTGCACCTGCACAGGCTGGATGCCTTGTTGCTGGGCGTCCTGTTCCCCATTTTCTCCCGACGGGTCGATGAACTCGAATTGGAGATTCCCCTTCGAGTATGCCTTGTACTCGTTGAGCTGATCGAGAACTGACCGGCGGTTCATATTGTACGGGGACGGCAGGTCCTCGGTGAAATAGGCCTTGATGGTTACACGATCGTCAAGGTTGCGCATGAACTGCTTGCTAGCATCCGAAAGGGTGAACAGGTTGTTCTTGGTGACGTCCAGCCGACCGAAGATGCGAACCGAGATAATGTTGAGCAGAATGAGGATGACGAGCGTTATGCCAACGCGGAAAAGAGTTTGTGTTTTCTGAGACTTTGTGTTCATATCGATCCTACCACTTTCGTCGTTCAAGTGAAACCGTTGCCAGGAAGAGCGAGAACCCGAGGAGCGATCCGAAGTAGATCAGGTTGCGCGTATCGATGACTCCTCGGACAATGTTCGAGAAGTGAAAGTCGATTGCGAGGAATTCGAATGTTGACGCAAATGCATCCGGAACGTACATCAGCACTTTGTCCAGGATGAAGAGGACAAACACCATCAAGAAACTGAGAATGAATGCAATAATCTGGTTTTCGGTCAGGCTTGATGCGAGCAGCCCGATCGCAATGTATACCCCTCCCATAAGGAAGAGGCCAATGTACCCGCTGATGACGGGTCCGATATCGACTTTGCCAAGCGACATCACGGTGATGAGATAGAGAAGCGTTGGTGCAAGTGCTGCCGCGAGGAGTGTCCATGCTGCGAAGAATTTTGCAAGGACGATTTCGACGTCACGTACCGGCTTTGTAGTGAGGAGTTCCAGCGTGCCGGATTTCTTTTCCTCGGCAAGCAGCCTCATTGTCATCGCCGGCACGAAGAACAGAAAGATGAGGGGCACAAGTTCGAAGACGATGCGCATCGAAGCAACATTCATCAGGAACAGGTTGCTGGTGAAGAACCAGCCCAGGATTGCGAGAAAGACCACGATGACGACATACGCCACGGGCGAATTGAAATATGACCGCAGCTCACGTTTGTAGATCGGGAGTATGTTTGGCAATGCTTTCATAAGAGTCTGACTGCTGTTGTGGGCGAATAAGTGCTATGCAGTTGTAAGCTTGTGGAAGACCTCTTCAAGAGTTGTCGCTTTGCGATGCATCTCGAGGATTACCCAACCTTCGGCCACAGCCAAGCGGAACAGGGATTCACGAATGTCGTTCCCTTTGTCGACATGCAGCACAAACCTCGAGAACGAATCCTTGGTGGAAAGCAGGTCGACTCCCGAGATAGATGCAAGGCTCCGAAGTCTTGGCGAGATCTGCTCAAGTGGATTCGACAAGTTCGTCTTGAGCTCGAGTGTCAGGGATTCCGCGCCCTGAAATTCCTGTTGAAGCTGGTCGGGGCTGCCATCGGCCACGATTCTCCCCTCATTAATGATAATGACACGATCGCAGGTGGCCTGAACCTCGGAGAGGATGTGTGTCGAAAGCACAACCGTTTTAGCGCGTCCCAGCTGCTTGATCAGGTTCCGGATCTCAACAATCTGGTTGGGATCCAAACCGCTTGTGGGCTCGTCGAGTATCAGTACTTCCGGGTCATGAACCATCGCCTGCGCCAGGCCGACACGCTGGCGGTATCCCTTGGAGAGCTCACCGATATCCTTGTGTCGCACATCCTCAAGACCACACATATGCACCATTTCCTTGAGACGGTGCTGCATGGCACTGCCTTTCAGCCCGTGCAATTGTGCTGAGTACTCGAGATAGTCAACGACATTCATGTCCATATACAGCGGGTTCATCTCCGGAAGGTAGCCGATCTTCTTTCGCACTTCCAGCGAGTGCTCTGCATTGTCGAGACCATCAACGTCGACTTTCCCGGAGGTTGGCGGCATGTAGCAGGTGATGATCTTCATGGTCGTTGTCTTTCCGGCGCCATTTGGACCGAGGAACCCGAGGATCTCACCTGTCTTCACATCGAATGAGATGTTGTCAACAGCTTTCTGGTCACCATAGAGCTTGGTGAGGTTTCGTACTGCAATCGACATAGTACACCAAGGTTGTAAAACAGGATGTGCTGGAGTGAGTAGCTCCGAAGCGTGACAAATCTAAAGAAGCGGGTGAAAAGATGCAAGTCGCCCGCTGTTGGACCGGCAACTCACAATGGGAGATTAAAAAGATTTAATTCGTGGGGTTGCGAGGTATGATCATCCACGCAATGAGATATGCCAGACAAAACGGCAAGACTGCCGTAATCAGGGAAAGAATGATGGTGAGAAGACGGACAATGGTCGGATCAAGTTCCATGTACTCTGCAATGCCTCCACACACGCCTGCGAGTTTCCTGTCCGTCGAAGAGAGGTATAGTCGTTTCATAATTCATCCTCAATGATTGGTTCAATTCTTCTCCGGATGGTTGATGAGCCACTGGTATTCCCACCGACGTCATTCAGGACGAAGATGCAGCCGTTCAGTTCGGTTGGCGTTGCAGCCTCATCAACTCCGTATGGTATTGATACGGACTGAGCGCCGGGAAGATTCTTAATGCCCCCATTTCCAAGAATCATGCGCTGCTAGCGTGTCGGAAGGGGATTTCTTACCTCAAAGAAGAAAAACCGCCCTCTTCAGCGAGAAGGGAACCCCGCAAATGTACTGTACCATGAATATGGGATTGCCTCTTCTCGGACAAAAAAGTACTTTATTTCAGGAAAGACCGCACTGGTGGCTGCGGGAAAGAGGTTGGCGCTCTCTCCTTGCCTTTGTTGTAACTGCAGCGGAGCTATGGTGGAAAGCCGTTGGCAGAGGAGAGAGTAAACAACCCACTAGTATCGAAGTTGAAAACATTGTCGTTGTGAGAACCAGTTCGTTTGTTTACTTTTGTAGGCATAATCATAGGCGCTGATGGCACACAAGGTCTTTCTTCTGTTTCTGGTGTTCACTAGCCTGCTTGCGATCGTCACTGTGGCGTTGAACGGTTTCGGATATTATGTGACGCCGACTCACATGCGTCAGTTTCGTGAAGACTTTGAGATGATGAAACCGTCCGGCAACTACAGCCATGGACTGGGGATTGTAGGAGCGTCCATGATCATCATCGGTGTGTCGGGTTATTCCACCCGCAAGCGAGTGAAGACATTCTGGACTCTTGGCAAACTCTCACGATGGCTTGAGATCCACATCTTCCTCTGTCTTCTTGGCCCCGTTTTGGTGCTGTTCCACACCACGTTCAAGGCAGGTGGTGTTGCCGCTATCAGTCTGTGGACCATGCTTTCCGTTTCAGCCAGTGGGATTATCGGTCGATTCCTGTATGCACAAATACCGAAGAACCTTCAGGGCAACGAATTGACGGCCGCGCAGATCACCGGTGAACTTGATCGGCTGAGTGTCAAACTGTCATCAAGTCCCATCGGCGACCAACTGACGAGAACAATCTACAAAAGCTTTGAGTCCTTGCCGAAACCGAAAAGCATCTGGGAAGCGATAGCCACGTTCGTCAAGCTTGCGTCACTGCGAAGGGCCATTCGCAGACAAGCCCGCGCGATGATTGCCGCGAAAGTACATTCCCACCAGGAGGCGCACGAGTTGCAGGTGACTGCGACAGCGTTTGCCTCGCTGATCCAGAAATCGCTTGTCCTCAACCAGGCGGGGAAGCTTTTCTACTACTGGCATGCGATCCATTTGCCGTTCACAGTCATCATGTTTATCACACTGGCGGCTCATGTCACGGTTACTATGCTGTTGGGGTACAGATGGATATTCTGAATGGAGAAAATATTGGTGTCAAGATCATCGTGGGGATGGCGATTGTACTATTCGTGGTAATAGTTGTGGTTGCCCTCCAGCAAGCGCCGGAGGTTCAGGCTCCTCAAGTCGCGTCGCAGTCACCGGTGAACCCGGCTCCGTCGAAGGAGAATGTTGCGAAGCAGGTGCAGGAGCGGATCAGACATCTGAAGGATGTTGTAGCGAAGAATCCGGCCGAGTCAAGATCGGCGCTTGAGCTTGCGCGCACATTGCAGGATGGCCATGATCTTGCAGGCGCATTGCGGTATTATGAAATCGGCTTGAAGGCAGATCCGAAGAACCTGGATGCCCGCGTGGACTACTCCTTGTGTCTGTATCAGTCTGGAAAGGAAGAGGAGGCATTCGCGCAGAATGCAATCGTATTGAGGCACGATGCATTGAATGCTCAGGCCCTGTTCAATGTTGGGGCAATCTATGGTAACAGAGGAATGGCCGACTCGGCGGCGTACTATTGGAAGAAGCTCATCGCATCTCATCCCCACAACGATCTGGCTCAGAAAGCGGAGCAAAATCTGAAACAGCTTGTGGATAAGAAACCGACGTTGTAACGAGATGGACCGGGCATTGAAGTGGCTGTCACGAACGTTTGCGATAGTGGTTGTCATTGGGCATTTGCAGGTTGCGTTTGCACAGTTTTCCCCCGGCGACCTGGCCCGTGCACATGAGACACTTGAAGGGATGAATCATTGCGCCGATTGCCACGAAGTTGGCAAGGAAATCAGTGGGATGAAATGTCTGGCGTGCCATGCTGAAATCAAGAGGGAACTCGATTTGAAACGTGGCTACCACTTTGCCGTGTCGGCGGCCAATTGTGTCTCCTGCCATAAGGAGCATCTGGGAAAGGACGCCCAGATTACCGTGTTCGACCGATCCAATTTTGACCACGCAAAGACAGGGTTTACGTTGACGGGAAAGCACGCGACCAAGCAATGCAATGACTGTCACACACCAAAGTTCATCAAAGACCCGAATGTAGCCAGGAAGAAGCACAAGACATCTCTTGGGCTCGATGCGGCGTGCGTCTCTTGTCATGAGGATCGCCATAAGGGTGTGCTCGGGACCGACTGCAAGTCATGTCATACAACTACGGCATGGAAACCCGCCTCAAACTTTGACCACTCAAAGACAAAGTTTGCACTGGTGGGTAAACACCACGATGTCGAGTGCAACAAGTGCCACGCGGAGCCTGCTGTAAACAATCAGTCCCAGGCATCCATACTCGCGGCCAAAAATTTTGCAGACTGCACACCTTGCCACAAGTCTCCGCACAGTGCAAAGTTCTCGACGCAGACCTGTACATCGTGTCATGTACCAACAGGCTGGCGTGAGGTTCGCGAACAGCAGTTCAACCACGACCTCACAAACTTCAGGCTTCGTGGGAAGCACGCGCTCGTGAAGTGCGATCAATGCCACAAGCCGGACACTAAGGTGCCGGGTGGTCGTGTGCTGAAACTTGCGCATGATCGATGCACCGAGTGCCACTCGGATCACCACCAGGGCGAATTCCTTGCACGGTACGCCAATAATTGTGCGTTGTGCCATACGGAGGCCGGATACCGTCCGTCCACGTTCACACTGATCCGTCACGATGTCCTCCGCTTCCCCCTGCGCGGCGCGCATATGGCGGTTCCATGCGCACGATGCCATAATCCTTCTTCCAGTGAGCGGTCTGTCTACCATTTTTCCAATATAAAGTGCGAGTCATGCCACAAAGACCCGCATGGTGGACAATTCAAGAATCTCATGGGTGAAGTTGGTTGCACCAGGTGTCACTCGACCGATGAGTGGAAAACGACGACGTTCGATCACTCGACGACGTCATTTTCGCTCGTAGGGAAACATCTGACGGTCACTTGTTCGAACTGCCACAAGCCCGGCACCAAATCGACAATAGTGCAATACAAAGGCGCGTCGACCAATTGCGAGTCGTGCCATGCCGATCCGCATGCGAAGCAATTTGCGGCAAGCGGTGCCACAAGTTGCACGACATGTCACACACCGAGCGGATGGGCTTTGCTTGTGTTTGACCATGAGAAGCAAAGTTCATTTTCGTTGACCGGGGCGCACAAAAAGGTTGCCTGTCGTTCATGTCATCGCGAAGAACAAATTGGCAGCAAGATTATCCTTAGATACAAGCCGCTCTCTTCCAAGTGTGAATCGTGCCACACAGAGAAGGAGATGAAGAATGGCTAGGTGGCTTCTTCCTCTATTATACATTCTCTGCGCTACGCTGGCAGTGGCCCAGGTCTCCCCGCATGGACCAATCAGGCTGGATTGTCAGAGCTGCCATGCCACGGACTCATGGGAGATGAAAAGAGACGCGGGGTTTGACCACGCCACAACAGGGTTCCCGCTGATAGGTCGCCACAAGACTCTCGATTGTGCTTCCTGCCATGAGGGACTGAAGTTCACTTCAAAGAGCTCCAGCTGTCTCGAATGCCACACCGATGTGCACAAGAGTGAACTTGGAGTGAACTGCACGGGCTGCCATACAACGCAAACCTGGCGCATTCCAGATATGATCCAGAGGCACCAACAGACACGGTTCCCCCTTGTTGGTCGCCATGTGACGGTGGAATTCCAGAGTTGCCATACCAATGCGTCGACACATCAATACGTGGGGACGCCAACGACATGCGTGGGTTGCCATAGAAGCGACTTCGAGGCAACCAAAAATCCCAACCACTCCACAGCCGGGTTTTCAACGGAATGTACCAAATGTCATAGCGTAACGGCGTTCACCTGGGGACAGGGCTTCGACCATGATCTCACAGCATTCCCGCTTGGCGGGATGCACAAAACCACATCATGTATTGCCTGCCATCAGAATGGGAAATTCAAAGGGACCCCCACGGAATGTAACGCTTGTCATCGTGGGGACTACGCGTCCACTACCAACCCTAATCATACGGCGGCAGGATTCTCAGTGCAGTGCCAGACCTGTCACACGCCTGTAAATTGGACCAGTGCGAGATATGATCACACAACGCTAACCAGATTCCCGCTTACGGGGGCACATATTCCGCTGCAGTGTTCAAACTGTCATGGGGATAATGTCTATGCTGGTCGATCCGTTGATTGCTTCAGTTGTCATCAAAACGTGTTTGTCGCAACACAATCACCGAATCATGTCACGGGAAATTTCAACCATGACTGCACTCAATGTCATTCAACGACGAACTGGAGTAACGCTACATTCAACCACGCCACCACGCGGTTTCCGCTGACTGGTGCTCATGTTGCCGCGCAGTGTCAGTTGTGTCATACAAGTGGCAACTACCAGCTTGTGTACAGCGACTGCTATCAGTGTCACCAGTCGGAGTTCCAGCAAACATCAAATCCCAACCACGTTGCGGGGAACTTTAATCACGACTGTACTCAATGTCATTCGACGACGAACTGGAGCAACGCGACATTCAACCACACTACCACGCGATTTCCGCTGACTGGTGCTCATGTTGCCACGCAATGTCAATCGTGTCATACGAACGGCAACTACCAGCTTGTGTATAGCGATTGCTACCAGTGTCATCAGACGGAGTACCAACAGACTACCAACCCTAACCACGTTACTGCCAACTATAATCACGATTGCTCACAGTGTCATTCCACGACTAATTGGAGTGGAGCAACGTTCAACCATAGTACGACGTTGTT
>Ga0208980_10000229_pt1 | contig 29436 bp, 28 predicted proteins | sample WetSurMetagenome_3_FD_187993 | JGI IMG/M metagenome (GOLD analysis project Ga0208980, IMG submission 187993) | Wetland microbial communities from Twitchell Island in the Sacramento Delta, sample from surface sediment Aug2011 Site A1 Bulk (version 2) | ecosystem: Environmental > Aquatic > Marine...
TGCCGGGTGAAGTGGCCGAGATAAGCATCACGCTCTTCCCAATCTCGGTGCAGATATTAACGGGTCACCGCATCCGCCTGGCTATCGCAGGGCACGACGCGGCGATGAAGACACGCTACCCGGCGGATGGGATTCCGGAATTGCGCTTCTACAGGAATTCAGTGCAGGCCTCGTACCTGCAGCTGCCGATGATGGGGAGGGAATATCCGGGAAGTGCCTGATTCTGTCTGTCTTTTTTCCTTATTGGAATATAGGCCATACAGGGGTTTAACGGGACAATACTGCCGATAAGCAAGTACCTATATTATATAAGTTTAACGAATTATTAGACTGAGGGACCCGATTTCATCACGGAAGGAAAATGCATGATAAGCAATCCAATCATTGATAGTATGATTAACCGCAAATCGATCCGTAAATACACCGAGGATATACCAACCGATGAAATCGTCCATCTGGTGGTGCGTGCCGGGCAGCAGGCACCCTTTGCCTCTCAGCTGTGCAGTGTTTTACTCACTCGCAAAAAAGGCATCCCGTTTGGAGCCCCCCTGCTCTTTACCATTTGTGTTGACCTGCATCGCATGGAGTTGATCATGGCCAGGCGCGGCTGGCAGATCGTGACCAATGACCTGTCGATGCTGTTTTTCGGGATTCAGGATGCCTCGCTGATGGCTGAGAATATGGTTACCGCAGCTGAGAGCTTAGGTATGGGCAGTTGTTTTTTAGGCGTGGCACCCTATATTGCAGATAAAATTGCCAGGAAATATAAACTACCGCCCAGGGTGTTTCCCCTGGTCCAGTTAGTGATGGGCTACCCTGCAGAAAACCCACCCACACGCCCGCGCTATCCGTTAAGTTTTTCGCTGTTTGAAGATGAATACCCTCGGTTCAGTGATGATGATGTTGAGCAAGCGATGAAGCAAATGGATGAGGGCTATCTGGCGCAAAATTACTACAGTAAAGGCAAAATCAAGATCAAACTGGAGCGTGGGCGGGAGGAAACCTATACTTACGATAATTACAGCTGGACCGAGCATATCTCGCGTAAGTGGGGGCAGTGGTATGAGTCACCTGCAGAGCTGCTAGAGCAATTGTCCAAACGGGGCATCAAGGTGTTTTTTCAAGAGAAGGAAATAACCGAACCAGTGGAATGAAAATTGCAGTAGATAGATCATTTCATCTGTATTAATCATCATTTACAGAAGAATTACTTCTTGCAATATTTTTATCGCTCATACCCTTACAAAGGTCAAGATACATACTTATAATTGAGGTTGAATTAATACCTGAAGGTGTAAACATTGACTAGAAACCGAAAAAATCTAATTCCTTTTATATTGATCATTGGTGGTGCATTGTTTTTATTGGCAGGGCTGATATGGGTCGTTCAACCGCCACAAGAAACTAACCTGGTGCAACCAAGCCCTGGCTTGGCGGAGCAGGTGAAAAGAGTTGCTCTAAACGATGCCAAAGCAGCCTTTGACGCTGGAAATGCCACTTTCCTGGATGTGCGCAGCAGCACCTCATTTGAAGCCTCTCACATTCCAGACGCATTGTCCATTCCGCTCGACGAACTTCCCACACGAATTAGCGAGCTTGATCCAACTTCATGGATCATTCCATACTGAACCTGACCAGCGGAGGAATCGAGTGCCCGTGCGGCACTGCTGCTCAGGGAAAATGGTTTTACAAATGTTACCCCCATCCGGGGAGGATTCAACGCTTGGGTAGAGGCAGGATATCCGGTGGAAAGTGGAAAATGAATGTAATCATATGGGGTATGGATTTATTCGTTAACCATACCTCCGTGGTAAAGTAATTGTTAAACCATCTCGCCTTTGAGGTCAATCCATTCTCTTCCGGTGAAATATAGAGGGTCGCCTTCGTTTGTATCTGTATAACTAAATTCTCCCACGGTATACTGGAATCCACCCAGGAATCGACCGGATTGGTACATTTTTGACAGGCTTTGTTGAATGATCGCTCCTGCCTGGGCAGAAGTTATCTTTTCTGGTTGCAGGATTCGTCCAAAATAGTTCATTCCCCACACTACTTTACCACGGTAATACACAATTTCTTCACCGATGAAATCACTCTCTCCAAGATAACAGTCATGATATGCCCAGTCATCCTTGAAGAACTGCAGGTCATGTGATCCCAAGCGGTATGGCAGGAGTTTGTTCCCTCCGCCAACATAGGACGCTTGCTTGGCGAGCAGGATGAAATTTATCATTTCTTGGTTGGAATTCAATTGCATTTTATGCTCCTGTCTGGTACCTCGATCCAAATATTGGTTTATGCAATGAAAAAATTCTATCATACCCAGGGGGTATTGTGCCATTTGCAGGCATATGCTATGATTTCTGAAGGTGAGTAAAGAATGAGACAGATGAAGCGCGTTTTTTACATCGTTTTGCTAAATGTAATTATTTCAGCCGTCACCGTAGGCGTCGTCCTTCAACTTTGGGAAAATGACCATCCACCTATTTCTGCGGAGAACACACCGGTTGTACTCATCGTCACAGCCTCCCAATCAGTCATCACGCCAACGATTACCTATGATCCTCTCTCAGGGTCTAGTATGCCTCTGGGAGATGGAACTACGATCACTGGGACGGTGGAGGCAACGCCGATTTTACAAATGCTTACCTATCGTGTGAAGGAGGGTGATTTCCTTGGAGCGCTGGCGGCCCAATTTAATGTAAGCGTGGATGATATCATGGCAGTGAACGGTCTAACTAACCCGGATAGTCTGTTCATCGGTCAAATATTGTATATTCCGACCGCACCATTACCGACCGCCACTTCTACGTCAATAACACCAACCGTTTTCGCTACAGTCACCCCTAGACCATCACCAACATCAACCCGGGGACCCGCTCTCACTTCCACACCCACAGAAATTGGGCTGGCGGCTCAAGTGGTGATTGATGCGGTGATTGGAGCAGGTGTGTTGGAGAATGAGCGTATAGTTATCCGCCGTACGGGTGATGGCGAGCTCTCCCTGGCAGGTTGGCAGCTAACGGATAGTAAGGGGTTTGATTATATCTTTCCTCAGTTGACTCTCTACAAGGATGGTGCTATCAATTTAAATACGCGTACGGGGCAAAATACTGTGGTGGATTTGTTTTGGGGGTTAACCACTCCAGTATGGAAACCTGGTAAGATAATCTCCATATACGACTCTCAAAATAACCTGCGCGCAACCTATACAGTGCCATAGATAACTATTCTCAAAGTAATGGGTTTTACTATCAGCGGAGAGAATCATGATTGGAAATAAACCAAAGCTTATTTTTAATCCGAAGGCAGATTGGGGACATGCCAGCAGCGCGGTTGTAGGATTGAGACCACTGGCAGAAGAATTCGGCGGAGGTGATTGGCAGGAGACTACTCATCCAACGCATGCCACCGAATTGGCTCGCCAGGCTGCAGAAGCTGGCTACACTTTAGTGGTCGCGGTTGGCGGAGATGGGACTGTCCATGAAGTGATCAATGGCTTGATGCAGGTTTCACCCGAGACAAGACCTCGCCTGGGAATCGTCCCATTGGGTTCTGGAAATGATTTTGCCCACTCGATTGGTATCACTGATAATCCGGCAGAGTCGCTCAAAAGAATATATATCGGGGAGACCAAGCATATCGACGTTGGTGCATTTATTTTAGGCAAAGGGAGTCGCGAGTATTATAACAACACCTTTGGTTTGGGATTTGATGCCACGGTGACCATACGCACTAAAAGCCTGACACACATCAGAGGTTTTCTGATGTATCTGGTGGCGGTGCTTCAGACCATTGCGCTTAACCACGAAGCACCTATGATGCACATTACCACGGATACGGAATCATGGGATGAAGAGACAATCATGATGGTATTGTGTAATGGACCACGCGAAGGGGGCGGCTTCCTCGTTGCACCAGGATCGGATAGCTCGGATGGATTATTGAATTATGCATCGGTACGTCACGTCTCACGACTGATGATGCTTCGATTGATCCCGGAGGTGATGAAAGGCACCCATGGTCGGTTCAAGCAAATACGGTTGGGTAAGTTGCAGTGGATGAAAATCCAATCGGAAAAACCTGTAACAGTCCATGCGGACGGGGAGGTCATCGCAGGTTTTGATTCAGATGTACGGAACGTTACGGTCGAGGTTGTTCCAAGTGCAGTGGAAATTGTGATTTAATCTGCAAAGAAGTAAGATTATGCCCAATTTTACTGAGAGTTTGCAAGGCCGCGACCTGGGGCATTTGCAAATCATTGCTGAATTATGGGGGATAGAGCTGAAAGAGCAGGATCTGCGTGCAGCGCTAGTACAGTTAACTTCCATGATTGTTGGCACATCCCAAGTGGAAGCCCTGGTAAACAATCTTTCATCTACAGAAAAAGAAGCTTTAGCTGAGCTTGTCCATCATTCAGGACGTCTCCCCTGGGCACAATTCACTCGGGAATATGGTGAGGTGCGTGAGATGGGGGTGGCGAAACGTGATCGCGAGCAACCTTATAAACAACCCATTTCTGCCGCCGAATCGTTATGGTACCATGGGATAATTGCGAAGGCATTTTTTGACACTCTTGTAGGAGCGGAGGAATTTGCTTATATCCCAGACGATCTTTTGGGTCATATCCCTCGTACCGCTGATGAAGATATCTCCCGAATGGGAAGGCAGGCATCAACAGCGGAATATGCCCATGCATATCTGGCAAGTGACCGTATCCTAGACCATGCCTGTACGCTGTTAGCGGCAATTCGTATGGGCATCACACCACCAGGTTCGTTTTTTACTCAATCTGGTGAGGAATTAACCCCTGTAATCTTAAAAGCCATATTAGCAATTACTGGAATCATTGATCAAAATGGTCGTCCTCTAGCAGATCCAGTTCGCAGGTCTCTGGAAGCTTCCCGCGCAGAAGCCTTGATGAAGCTTTTTCAAACCTGGAAAAACAGCAATCAGTTCAATGAACTGCGTTTAATTCCAAGTCTAATCCTCGAGGGAAATTGGGTAAATGATCCATTGCGAGGGCGACAAGCCGTGATGGATTTTCTATCCGGCATTCCGGCTGAGAAGTGGTGGAGTTTAGCTTCTTTTATCGCAGCGATCAAACAGCGTAATCCAGATTACCAACGACCAGCAGGAGATTATGATTCGTGGTTCATCCGAAATGCGCAAACCGGGGAGTTTTTACGTGGGTTTGATCATTGGGATACAGTGGATGGCCGTTTGGTCAAGTTTATTCTCACCGGACCACTATATTGGTTGGGAGTGCTTGACCTTGGATCCCCGGATACAAGTAAGGAAGTGACTGCGTTCCGACTTTCGCGATGGTCGCGGGCGTTAATTAAAGGTGAGCATCCCAAGGGAATACCCCTGGAAGAGGAGACTATATTAGTCCGTTCGGATGCCCGTATCAGCGTCAAGAGATTGGTCCCGCGGCGGGTCCGCTATCAGCTGGCACGATTTTGTGAATGGGGAAAGGAAACGCCAGATGAATATCAATATCAGATCAGCTCTGCATCTCTCAGCAAAGCAAGGAAACAGGGGTTGACGGTGAGCCAGTTACTTACGCTTTTAAATCGAAACACAAAAGTACTGCCTCCCAATCTGGTGAAAGCTTTGGAAAGGTGGGAAAAAACTGGAAGCGAAGCTAGGGTGGAGAAATTAGTGATTTTACGGGTCACTTCTGCAGATGTGTTAAATTCTTTGCGTAATTCACGCGCCGGTCGCTTCTTGGGTGAGCCATTGGGACCGAATACAATTGCGATAAAATCTGGGGCAACCCAGAAGGTCTTAGGCGCTTTGGCTGAATTGGGTTTTTTAGGTGAGGTCCGTGAGGATGTGGAAGGTTCTTGACCGAGGTTTTAGCCTCTGGTAACGACCTGTTCAATCAGATTTGCTGCTTCAGGTAATGCCGATTCCACTTCTGGGCTGAGCGATTCCCCCAAGGTTAGGTCACCAGCTTCAATTCCAATTAAGAATATTTCTTCCGGCATGGCTGAGGGCATGAGCGCTCTACCTAAGGACAGGGTTTCTGCCACTCCCCATCCATGGGCTGATCCTGCTCCTTCGGTAAAAGCATCAAGCTGATCATCTGAGAATAAATGAACCATCCCGGCTTTGGTGTTGTTATGAACCGCATCGACCAATATAACAGTCCTGGTTCCTTCCAACATGCCAAGCAACCCAACACCAGGTAACTCCACCAGCTCTACGATAAGGTTTGGTCTATCAATATTTGCCTGGTATTTCTCCTGCCATAAACGCACAGCAGCGAGGCCGGCTGCATCATCCCCGCGCAGGCTTTGACCAATACCAATGATTTTGATGGTGCCAGAGGATTCAGTTCTGGCATCATCAAGAAAACGATTCATCCTGTTTCGATTTTTAGTTTCAGGAAATGTGTAGAGCAGGAGATGCATGGATCATAGGAGCGAAGCAAGTGCTCAAATGATAACGATGCTTCTTCCTGTGGTTGTTTGACGGCAGTTGGAGCTAATGCCCAAAGGTCAGCTTCCATCTGGGCAAAGTTCTGTGCGGTTGGTGGAGTGATTTTGGCAAAGCGGATCAACCCCTGTTCGTCAACAACATAGCGATGATACAGCAAACCACGTGGAGCCTCTGAAACCCCACAACCTTCACCGGGTTGTACACTGAACTCTACATGGCTGGGTCCGTGTGGTTGGTATAAATTGGCAAGCTCAATTGCCAGGTCGCAGGTATGTACCAGCTCAACTGCACGTGCTAACAATCCCTTATAAGGGTTAAGTATGGGAGCTTTTAATCCAATTTCCCTGGCAGCTTCCTTCGCCATTGGACGTAATTTTTTATAATTCAGGTTAAAACGAGCCAGGGGACCGACGAAATACGTGCGATCATCTACTGTATGGCTGTGCAGTGCATTGGATCGTTCGACATGCGTTTCAATATAGTTTTTCTCAAATTCCTGTGGGCTAATCCTTTTCCCTTTGGACGAGAGGATATCACCATCATATATGGCATATTCTTCAATACGGTTGAGGGCGACAAACTCGTACTCCTGCTCGAAATCAGGATAATTTAAAGTCGCAGCCCATCTCACTGTTTCAATCGAGGCCTGGCGTGCCCATTCCAGCTCAGGGACCAATCCATGAATAGCCTGTTCGGCTGGCCAGCGGTAAAACCCACCAACGCAGGTATTGACAGGATGAACCGAACGACCACCGATGGCTTTTAGCAGATCATTTCCGATCTTTTTTAATCGCAGGCCTTGCTTAACCAGATCTGGTGCTTCGACAGCCAGTGTTAACGCGCTTTCGTGGTTCACTAAATCGGGGGCTTGAAGCAGATAAATATGCAAAGCATGGCTTTCAATATATTCAGCACAATAAAGTAATTGCCGTAGCAGGCGGACTTCTGGGGAAATGGTCACCTGTAGGGCAGCTTCAAGAGCCTGAACTGAGCTCATCTGGTACGCCACCGGGCAAATCCCGCAGATACGTGCGGTTATATCGGGTACATCCTGGAAGTATCGCCCATGCAAGAAACCTTCAAAAAAGCGAGGTGGCTCATATATATTCAGCAAAATTTCATTGATGGCTCCATCTTTAAGGCGAATGGTCAATGCTCCTTCGCCTTCAACACGCGCCAAAGCGGGAATATGGATATCCTGGTTCATTTGTTTTCTCCTGCAATCTGGTTGGACTGGGCTGCAAGCATCTCCGCAGCCGCACGGAAAGCTGGTGCATAGTTGCTGATATTGGAGAATAAACCCCTCACTTCGCCAGGATAACGCTCAATTGGGAGCATCGCTGTAATGACGGTTTTCATATCTGCACTTGGGGCTGGGCCGAAGCACCCATAGCAACCGCGACCATTTGACGGGCAAAGCACCCCACAACCAGTGCGAGTAGCCGGGCCCAGGCATGCGACTCCATGTGCTACAGCCATGCAAACAATTCCCCTACGTTTACAATCAAGACAAACACTCTGCGTCGGTAGGTTGGGCCGGCGTTTTTGCAATAATGCCTGAATGACCTCAACCAGCTGATATTTATTCACCGGGCAGCCCCACAGCTCGAAGTCGACTTTAACTTGTTCTGAAAGAGGGACAGATTTTGGTAGTGCGTGTAAATATTCAGGGTGTTCATAGACTACCATTGAAAGGTCGTCCAGCCTGGTATAGTTACGCAACGCCTGGATTCCTCCAGCCGTCGCACAGGTGCCTAACGCCACCAGAGTTTTAACCTGCTTGCGAATCTCCTGGATACGTTCCAACTCGTGGGGAGTGGTGATCGACCCTTCAACCAGGGCGATATCATAGGGTCCGGGTAGTGTTCGTCTGCGTGCCTCAAGAAAATATGCAATCTCGACAGCACCAGCCAATTCCAGCAGCTCGTCCTCCAGATTCAAAATTGAGAGTTGGCAGCCATCACAGGATGAGAATTTATATACAGCAACAGTGGGCTTGCTCATTAGAATTCCTCCACATTGACGAAAGGCTGCAGCTTATCGAAGCTGAATATCGGACCGTCTTTACACACAAAGTACGGGCCAATTTGGCAGTGACCACATGAACCTAAACCGCATTTCATATTCCGCTCCAAAGATACCAATATGCGTTCAGGTGGTACCCGTCTGGCGAGGGCTTCGAAGATGACGAAGCGGATCATAATCTCGGGTCCACAGGTTAATATCACCGTATTGCGAGGGTCGAGGCGGGTGTTATAGAACAGGATCGGTACTACACCCACCCTGCCATCCCAGGTATCATCCCCACGGTCTACGGTTACCTGGAGCTCGATTCCAGCATCCTGCCAGGTTTTGTATTCACTGGTGAATTGCAGATCATTTTGCGTACGGGCACCATAAAGCACTGTCACCTTTCCAAAATCATGCCTGTGGTGCATGACGTAATAGATCACTGGCCGTATGGGAGGCAATCCAATACCACCAGCTGCAATTACAATATCTCTACCTACGAAATCATCCAACGGCCACCAACTTCCGAAAGGACCACGCACTCCTAGAATGTCTCCTACATTCATGCGATTGATCGTAGAGGTTACATTACCAATTGAACGTATGGTATGGCCAATTCGATGCTCATCTTCTATATCCGAGCTGATTGAAATGGCCGCTTCACCCAGGCCTGGCACCAGCAGCATGTTGAATTGTCCAGCCTTGAAGTGAAAGCCTTCCCTGAGATGCGTGTCTAGGAATTCGAGCCAAAATGTTGATACACTGGGTGCTTCATGTACGATTTCAACGATCTTAGCCCAATAGGGTTGCATGGGTTCAGATGGAGAAAAGGCGTGTGGTTTTCCGAGCGTCTGTATCATGACTGCACCTCCTCGCGGATGGCACGCAATTCAGCTGTTACATCAATCTTTGCAGGACACCAGGTGATGCAACGCCCACAACCAACACAACCGGATATACCGAATTGTGCATACCACGAGCCGAACTTATGTGTCAGCCACTGTCGATAGCGGGAACGGGTATTTGGTCGAGAATTACCGCCTACAATGTAGGAATAATCTGGATTAAAGCATGAATCCCACACCCGCTCCCGACGGGCTGTTAGGCCATTAAGATGAACGGAGTCACGCGCGTCCCAGCAGAAACAGGTCGGGCAAACAAGGGTGCAGCTGGCGCAACTCATACAACGCCGGGCAACATCATCCCATTGCTGCGCATCGAGATGATTGAGTAGCAGGGTGGGTAGCTCCTGCTGATCTGGCAAGGTGCGTCCCATTTTCGTCAGGGCATCCTCAAGCCCTTTTTGAGCTGACTGAAGCCAGAAAGCACTGGTGGGCAGGATGGGTACCCCTTCCATTACCAGGTGGCCTGCTTCAGAACCAATCTCCACTAAAAAGACTTCCTCAAGCTCGGTCAGACGTAGATCAAAACCAGGATTGGCTTTTGGGCCTGTACCCATGGAAGCACAAAAACCCGTCCCACATGGATGCAGGCAGTCAACAGCCAGAATAAATGCACTCTGACGGCGTGACCAATAAATGGGATCTTTCCATTCTTCACGCAAGAAGATACGATCTTGTACCTGTATGGCTGCCAGGTCACAGGGGAAGACTCCGAACAAGGCGAGCGGCGTTAAATCAGTCTCTGATTCCTCAATCTGCCATTGGCCATGCTCATTCCGTGTAAAGTTTGTAAGGTCGGAAAATGCAGGGAAGAAGAATTGTTTCCACGATTGAGCCCCTGGCGTCACATCAAAGTAATGCCGGTGTCCGCTATATACCAGGCGATAGGAAGCTGCATCCTGGACGCTGACATACCCTCTTGGCAGGTCTGCAATACTATTGAGAGGCTTGTACATGATGGCGCCGTCTTGGATTTGTGGACCCAGCACCCGGTATCCCATCTTGAGCAGGTTAGCGTGTAGTTTTTCCAATCCTTTCTTGGGAAGCGCAATCGTCGAACCAACAGAGATTTGGATTTCAGCCATGCTATTCCTCTTTATAATCGGCGGGATTCGCAAACATGTCTAACAACTGTAAGCGCGTGGTCATCAAACGACCGGCGACTACATTTGCCAATCGCCGCATGACAAAATATCCGAAGTCGTGGTCTTCGTCGCACAACTTGCGCAGCTCGTCGGCATCAAATGCAACCAGGCGGCTGGGTAAGACTGCCCGCGCCCCCGCAGTGCGTTGACGCACTACCGGGGTCACACTAGACCATCCAACTTCATCCATCGCATCTGCAGTGAGAATGCGCATGCGGCCACGACCCGGAACAGTAATCTCAATCGCTACACGGCCTTCCAGGACGACATAGAGGTAATCCTCCTTATCGCCTTCATGGAATATTACCTGTCCTGGTTCAAACTTGAAGATCTTGGCAATATTAACAATTTTCCTGAAATGCTCTGCAGTCATCACCTGGAACCATGGGATGGCCTGCAAGGCCTTAACTAATTCTTGCTCACTAGTCATATTGGATTCACTCCTTATCTAAGAGACGAAGAAAACTAGGAGAGAAAGCCCCTCTCCTAGTATAAATTTGGTTTAATATTGCGTTTATTTTCACAAAGATTCGGTAATTTGTCAGGTGCATTTGGTCATCATGTGGTTGGGCAGAATGTCATACGATGAAGGAATAACTGCATATATCTGAAGTTACCTGGTAAAGGGTGTTTTAGCTATTTATCCATTCTGTTAATTGTGTGTCCGACTTCACTACCAGATAATTCAATTTTCAATGAGCGTAGTTGATGAAATCTCTAACGTGCATTTCCATGTTCGTTACTCAAATCCGTCATGCTTGTGGTTTTCTTATAATGTGTGCCAGATATTACTTCACTCAAGATTGCAGCTGGTGAATGACCGCATCACCAAATTCGGAACATTTCAGCAATGTAGCAGCTTCCATAAGGCGGTATAAATCATCGGTAACTGTTCTGGCTTTGATGGCACCTTCCATTCCTTTGAGGATCAGGTCCGCGGCTTCATTCCAGCCCATGTAGCGCAGCATCATTTCACCGGAAAGAATGACTGAACCCGGATTAGCCATATCTTTGTCTGCACGTTCTGGGTCGGTTCCATGGGTGGCTTCAAAAATGGCATGCCCGGTGGTGTAATTGATATTTCCACTGGGGGCAATCCCTGTCCCACCAACCTGTGCAGCCAGGGCATCTGAAAGATAGTCACCATTCAGGTTCATGGTTGCCAACACGTCAAACTCACGCGGACGAGTGATGGTTTGTTGAAAGACAATATCCGCAATCACATCCTTAATAAGTAACTTACCGGCTTGCAAGGCAGAATCCTGTTCCTTGTTGGCAACATCTTCACCGTGTTCATTTTTTGTTTGCTCCCACTCCGCCCAGGTGTATATCTGATTACCATATTCAGCCAGAGCAACCTCGTAGCCCCAATTTCTGAAAGCCCCCTCAGTGAATTTCATAATATTGCCTTTGTGGACCAGGGTGACTGAGCGGCGATGATTTACCAATGCCCATTGAATGGCGGCGCGTACCAGTCTGAATGTGCCTTCTTTAGAAACCGGTTTGATGCCAATCCCAGCTGTGTCGGGGAAACGCATTTTCTTATATTCAGACGGGAAAGAATCTCTTAATAACGCTTTAAATTGTTGGTTTCCAGCAGTACCATATTCAAATTCAATACCAGTATAAATATCCTCAGTGTTCTCTCGGAAGATGACCATGTTCATATATTCAGGGTGTTTGACGGGAGAGGAGATTCCTGAGAAGTAGCGAACCGGACGCTGGCAGACGTACAAATCAAGAGTTTTTCGGAAGGCAACATTGAGAGAGCGAATATCTCCATTGATAGGGATGGTGAGAGGTCCCTTGATACCCATCAGGAATTCCCGAAAGGCCTGGATGGTTTCATCCGGAAGCCATAAACCATACTTTTCGTATGCTTTTTCGCCTGCGTAAACCTCCATCCACTCAATTTTTCGTTTTTCTCCGTAGGCCTGTCTTACCGCAGCATCAAAAACGCGCTGAGAGGCACGCCAGATATCGCGACCCGTACCATCTCCCTCAATAAAAAGAATGATCGGGCGATCGGGCACTGCTAGTCTGCCTCCAACAAAGCTGATCTTTTCACCTGACTTCGGTATGCTGAAGTTTTGATACTTCATATCCGGTCTCCTTTGGCTGGGTACACCGAAAGTTTCCAAAAACCTATGATTATCTAAGGTTTTTCTGGTCCCTTTAGGTTTATAAATTTTATCACTCTTCGTATCGTCTGCTATAATTCGTGTGCTCTCGGCTAACCGTTAAGAAAAATAAAACTCTGGAGAATTAAATGGAATTAAGAAACCCAACACCCTCGACTGAAAACCAGGTACAGGCAAATTGGCATGCACTTTCTCCTGAACAAATTTTGAAGCAACTTGCTACTCCCTCAGAGACCGGTTTGACTTCAGAAGAGGCAGCCAGGCGTCTGCAAATTTATGGACCCAACCAGCTTGAAGAAGCTCCGGGAGTGACTTTCTGGCAAATGCTGATCGACCAGTTCAACAATTTTGTGGTGATATTGCTGATCGTGGCGGCGATTATATCTGCACTGTTAGGGGATATAGAAGAAGCTGCTGCAATTATGGCCATCGTGATCTTGAATGCCACTTTGGGAGTTGTCCAGGAGAGGCGGGCTGAGCAAGCGCTGGCAGCTTTAAAGAAACTATCGGCCCCAGAAGCACAAGTGGTGCGGGATGGGCTGAGGCAATTGGTGTCTTCCACGAAACTAGTACCTGGAGATATCGTCATGCTTGAAGCCGGTAACTATGTTCCGGCGGATATTCGCTTATTGGAGGCTGCCAATCTGCGGATCGAGGAAGCTGCACTGACGGGTGAATCCGTCCCTGTGCAAAAGAATGCCAACATACATCTGGAAGCGGATATACCTCTGGGAGATCGGAAGAACACCACTTTTATGGGTACCCTGGTCTCTTATGGGCGCGGACGGGGCGTAGTGGTCGGCACCGGTATGCGCACGCAGATTGGATTGATCGCCGAGATGCTTTCGGCAGTAGAGAATGAACCTACCCCGCTGCAAAAGCGACTGGACCAGCTGGGTAAGCTACTGGGGTGGGCTACCCTGGTCATCTGTGGAGTGGTGTTTGCAGTGGCAGTCCTGCGTTTTACCGACCTCAGCCTAATTACGGCAAGCGATGGGGGATTATTGATATATTTGAAGGCGGCTAGGCAGGTAATCATCAACATGTTCATGCTGTCGGTGGGGTTGGCGATCGCCGCTGTTCCAGAAGGTTTACCAGCGGTGGTAACGATCAGCCTGGCCCTTGGGATGCGCGAGATGATCCGGCGGCATGCACTCATTCGCAAACTTTCATCGGTGGAAACACTCGGCTCCACCACGGTGATTTGTTCCGATAAGACCGGGACGCTGACCCAAAACGAGATGACCCTCACACATATCTGGGTGGATGGCAGGTACCTTTCCATTACCGGCAAGGGACGCACACTCAGCGGTGAGTTCCAGGAGGATGGAAAGACAATCGATCTGGGAGCTTACCCGGCAGTACGCACAGCTTTGTGGGTGGGTGCTTTGAACAACGACTCGGAACTGACCATTTCTGGCTCAAGCGATGAAGAGCAGACTTACCGGATGACTGGAGATCCGACCGAAGGAGCATTGGTGGTGGCAGCTGCCAAAGCTGGAACCTTACCCCGGCCATTGAACCATGCCTACCCCCGCGTGGAGGAGGTGCCTTTCGATTCTGAACGCAAGCGCATGATCACCGTCCACCTGATCCGTGAGTCCACACCGGATGATTTCTCTCCCTTCTATCATCATGAAACCAGCGGTTACGTCGTGGCGATCAAAGGAGCGCCGGATGTGGTGCTGGACTTGTGCACGCACTACCAGCGAACTGATGATTCTCCAGCGCCTTTGACCGAAGCGCAGCGCATGCGGGTCTTGCATGCCAACGATAATATGACCCAGGATGCCCTGCGCGTATTGGGGGTGGCATACCGGGTGAGTCAAACACTCCCAAATATGGAGGACCTGGTCAAGCTGGAAGAAGGATTGATCTTTGTGGGACTGGTGGGGATGATTGACCCACCTCGACCGGAAGTTGCCCCTGCACTTTTAAAAGCGACGAAAGCAGGTATCCGCACCATCATGATCACGGGAGATTTTCCCAATACGGCGCGGGCGATTGCGGAGGCAATCGGATTGTTGAAACCCAACCATCAGGTTCTCAGCGGGGCCGAGCTCGATGACCTGACTGATGAAGAGCTCAAGCAACAGGTGGAATATACAGATGTATTTGCCAGGGTCTCACCCGAACACAAGCTGCGCATTGTAGAGGCGTTGCGTGAAGATGGTGAAATTGTAGCCATGACTGGAGATGGGGTGAACGATTCGCCATCCATCAAGCGGGCTAATATCGGTGTGGCGATGGGCATCACCGGGACAGACGTAGCGAAAGAAAGTGCCGACATGGTGCTGACCGATGATAATTACGCCAGCATCGTTTCAGCGGTGGAGCAGGGGCGGATCATCTATGATAATATCCGCAAGTTTGTCTTCTTCCTGATCTCATCCAATATTGCCGAGGTCATGATCATCTTCCTGGCAACACTGGCAGGACTCCCCCCACCGCTGACGGTGATCCAGCTGCTATGGCTGAATCTGTTAACGGATGGGGCACCTGCCCTGGCGTTGGCCATGGAAAAAGGCGATCCCGCGATCATGGATCGCAAGCCACGACCGCCTACCGAGCCAATCATCAACCGGACGATGCAAGCAGGTATCGTGATCCAGACAGTTGCACAAACAGGAGTGGTGTTGACGGCATTCGTCATTGGATTATTGTGGCACCTGGACGCGGGAGCGCTTGTGCCAACGGGGACGAACCCGCTACTCTACGTGCTCAAGCATGATTGGAGAGGGATCGATGTGCAGACCGCTGAGACCATGGCGTTCGTGACCCTTAGCTTGTGCGAGCTTTTCAGAGCATACACAGTGCGCTCGGAGAAGGTATCCATATTCAAACTCGGAGTATTCTCGAATAAGTACATGCAGTATGCGGTTGGGCTGTCCATCTTTTTGATGGTCGCAGTAGTCAGTCTAGCGTTCCTGCAGCCGATCTTCAACACGCATTTTCCAGACCTGCGTGAGTGGGGGGTGATACTGGGTCTTGCACTGGTGCCGGCAGTGTCGGAGGAGATCTTCAAAGCGTACCTGAGGTGGAGGGATAAACGTTAGAACGTTTGAAAGTGAGAGCGTTGGAATGATTCTGATCCAGCAGTTGGAATTGTTTCCACAATTCAATTGAATTCAATTCACGCTTTTAATGGATTATAAGAAACATCCAATATAGGGGTGGTTAGCGAATCGCCCCTACATCAACCATAGATCAGGAGGGTAAGATTGGTTGGGTGAGTATCCTTACTCGCTACATACCTCCATGGCATTCTGTGGGCGTAAGGATGGCAGGAAGGGATTATTTAATAAAAAAAAGAAAAACAAAACGAAACAAATATCCTTTGTTAATGAAAGTCTATAGAGATGCTAGGTATTAAAAGATCAATATAGCGGAAATATCCGCAAAATCATGTAATTACTCACCATTAAAGGGAAAATGCACGAATTAATCTTCTGTCATTGCGAGCGAGCTCATTATGCGAGCGAAGCAATCTTCGCCAATGTCACATCTCCGATAAGTACGTGGATGTGATTATGAATTTAATTAGGAAAGGCAGATTGCTTCGGCAAAGACCGCCTCGCAAAGACAATTTAATTGAAGTTTTTATCGGGGGTTTACGTGATCATTGCGGCGCATTGAAACTCGGTGAATAATTACCAACCCATTATAGCACAAATGTTCTAGTTTTACAAGGGATTAATGAATATTGGGGTGTAAGGAAAAGCCAAAAATTGTGGGAATGCAAACTGATCAGGTAAGACCTATATTTGTTATAGAATTTTACATGATTACGGTTGAGCTTACTGGTAGAGATAGCAATGGCAAGCTCAGTCGACGTTTTACAACCATCTCAGGAAAGCAGGTGAATTCGCGAGGGCGGAAACCGCGGTTTGTTGTAGCCGTCGTCAGGTAGCGTTGATTGAAGCGGTTATTATCGGGCCTACATTTCCTTTTACATTATCAATCACTTTGAAACCGTTGGCATAGGCTTCAATATCGTGTGGGTTGTTAATGCCGGAAACGAAAGAAACATCTATCCCCCAGACTCTGGCTTCCAGGTCAATAAACCATTTCCATAATCCTTGTGTGTATTTTTCAGGGGCCATATCAAAAACAAGTTGGGAGCGATTAAACCTGCGTGAAATTACCTGGAAAAGCCTGGTCACCTCTTGCTTGGGCAAGTAATAAAATAAAGCCTCGGCAAGGAGCAGGAAATTGCTGTTTCCATTTGTAGTTACCTTATCAATCCATGAAGTATCTAAAACTGAACAGCCGATGAGTTCATAACCAAGATGATCCTTGAGTATCTCCCTTTTTAGTTCAATCATTTCCGGCAGATCAAGTTCAATATATTGGCACTTTTCATTTTCAATTCGCGAGAACCTTGTATCAAAACCGCATGCCAGATTGATCACAGTACATCCTGGATGATTTGAAACAAAAAGGTTAGTAATGCTGTCGAAGCTCATGACTGTCCGAATGCGCGCTCTTGCATCCCGTGCTTGTATGCCTGAATACATTTTCTTCCATTTCATAATGCGATTCTTTTCTGCTTCTGACGAAATAGACATCAACTTTTCAAAACAAAGAACCGCCATTGGATCGTTGAAAATGGGATTTTTCTTCTCTGATTCGACGACCCGACAAAGCAGAGCTAAAATTGCTGTTTGTGATACTTCTGATAAATTCATTAATCCACCTCTCCTTCATGAAAACTTATATTAACGTTCTTTGGGCTACTTTTACCATAGATAAAACTGTGATATTACAGCGTAGCATATTAATCATAGTGAATCCATAGATTCACTAAAAAGATTATTTCATAAACAGGTATCACCAAATTACTGAACCACCATTCTTTTGTTATTTGAATTCAAGAGGATTCTGTGAATAGTATACATTAAGACAATAAATATTCGTCAATTACAATTTGAGATAATTTTTTATATTAAGGGCGCCAACAGCTAATAATATCGCTTTTATTTTATAAAATTTTATTCTTGAGAATACATGGCTCTTTGTTGAGTGGACGAGCGGGCGATAGAAGTGCTAATTTAAAAACGTTCAGCTTAAACACCACATGAATCATAAAGCCTGCAGGCGAGGGCTGCGAAGATCACCGGTGGATGGAATCTGGTGGCTGGATTTGTCAGTATAAGTGCACGCCATGCGTTTAATCGGGTGGCGACTTTCCCCTACAGGATAATGTGGACATACAGGTTACAATTATGAAGTAAAGAATTCCTACATGCATCTTGTATAATATAGTTAGAAATGCTTTGAACAGGTAAGGGGTTTCGTAGTTCTGGATAAGCAAGGTTGTGTTTCATGACCTGTTGAGATGTATGAATTCTATCGTTTTGTATAAGGATGATTCCAGGATAACTGATCTATGTCGCTTGATTTCCTTCAGGTAAGCCAGCAGGTGCAGCAGCTGGGTGAGAAAGCCGTACAGCACCAGCTTGATCTCAAGGATAAACTCACCCAAACAAGCGAGCTCCTTGCCGAGCGTTCGCAGGATATTGAGAAGTTGGGGCAAAAAGTGCTGGAAGTTGCGCACAATTACGACCCGACCCTGCGTTGCGCCATTCCAATACAGGAAGCGCTGAATGATCACTTCCCACTGCCAGACTTGCCAGAACAGGTGACCTTGATTGCCGCGGATGGTTCGCAGATATTTGCTGACCGGCACGCCGAGGTAGATTACTGCCTGGTCAATACCGGGGCGATTTGGATGCGCTATGGCTTGCCGGATGCACCCAAGACCAGCATCCAAAGCCAGCTCATATTCGCCGAAGAGATGGAAGGGATGTCGGATGATCGATTGTCTTTACAGCGAGATATGGCAGAACGGGTGAGGCTGCTTGAGCTAGCCCGGCAGGTGCAAGCTCCACTGATCACGCTGACAGATGGCCCGCTGGAAATATGGACTACCACCCTCGAAGAAGGCAGGGTGGCGGGAGAGTTCAAGAAGAATCTGGAAAAATATCTGGATATCCTGCACAGCCTGAGAGAGCTAAATGCCACTCCAGCCGGGTATGTGGATAAACCCGGGGCTGACCTGATGGTGCGTCTGTTGGAAGTGGCATCCGCAAAGGACGAGGATCTGGCGCAGATGCGGACTTACCGGCCGTTCAAGGGGGTGACGGATAGTGTGTTATATGAATATATCCTACAGCCAGGCGAACGCTCAGCCGTTTTCGGGATTCAATCCCGCTCATCCAAGCCTTACCAGAATGAGCTGGCATTGCATTTCTTTTATCTCAATGTGGGAAGACCGGGTAATCCGTACCTGGCGAGAGTGGAGATCCCAAGGTGGGTGGTGGATGCCCCCACCTTAATGGATAATTTGCACGCAGTACTGGTGAGCCAGTGTGAGATGATCGGTGCACGGCGCTATCCTTATCTGCTGCACCGTGCCCATGAAACCGCTGTGGTCAGCATAGAGGACAAAGAGCAGGTGACGCAGATGATCGTGCGTGAGCTACACAAGCGCGGGCTGGAGGTGGCGGGACAATCTGCCAAACAGTATAACAAGGATGTATCAGGGACAAGGACGAGGTACGGGACATGAGACAATTTGAAATCGGACGGTTGTTGCGGGCGGGTACCACTGGCTTTGTGGTGGGATGCCGGTAGCTCAAATCGATGCACCTTCTTTTGGGGCGTTGGTGCGGGTGGTGTTGGATGGGGATTACCAGGTTTATGGAATGATCCATGATATTCACATCGACGATGACGGGCTGGTACGACAGCTGGTGACTGCTGAGGGTGTTGAAGAAGCCATCATCGCAGATAACCGGGTTAACCGAAATGTGCCTCTGGAAATGAGTGTGCTGGCGGTGGGTTATAAGCTGGATGGCAAGGTATCTCATCTGCTGCCTCCCCGACCACCCCTGAGCCTGGATGTGATTTACCTGTGCACATCCGATGAGGTGAGAGAGTTCACCAGCAGTGGCAGGTTTGGTTACTTCAGGCATCTGCTACGAGCTACCGATTTGCCTGTGGGTGAGCTACTGGCGGCACACATCCAGCAGGCGGGTGCGATGCATGCCGAAACCGGTAATGTGGAATGGAAAAATGCAGCTACCCAGGAGCTGATCACGCTGCTGAGGGATGATTATGCCATGCTGATGAGCGTGTTGGGTGCTTTGGGTGATATGGGTTAAGATCAACACGAAGAATATGAAAACCATTTAGTTTTTACGAAAAAAAACACAAAGGACACAACGGACACAAAGGAAAATTAGTAAGTAAAAAACATAATTATATAAAATTATTTTAGGCCAAAATGCAACCAAAGGATGCACCAAAAATAAATCAAGATGATAAGAAATTTCGATTTGATCCGATTCCAATAAATACGGAAGGAATCGCGAAAATTATCCTTGATGCTGCTTATCAGGTCCACACCGCACTCGGACCTGGTTTGTTGGAATCTGTTTATGAAGCGTGTTTGGTTCATGAACTTCGTTTGAAGAATATTAAAGTCAGATCTCAAATTTCTCTTCCTGTAATGTATAAAGGAATTGAGGTTGATTCTGGTTACCGTTTAGATATCTTGGTAGAAGATTGCGTTATTGTAGAAATTAAATCATCCGATATCATTACTCCAGTGCATTGTGCTCAATTACTCACTTATTTAAAATTATCCAACATTCGCTTGGGTTTATTGTTAAACTTCAATGTTGTTCATCTTCGAAATGGTATAAAAAGAATTATCAATTAAGAATTCCTTCGTGTGCTTGGTGTCCATTGTGTCTTACTTCTTTCATGGTGAACTTATATGAATAATAATAAACAAATCATAGGCTACATCGTTGGGGGGGGATTGAAAGAGAATTTGCGGGTGAGGCTGACTGTTCCTTCCCAATCGGTACAGGAAGGGGCGTTTGTGGTGATCGAGAGCGGCGACTGGCAGTTTTACGGGCTGGTGACTGACCTGCAGCTCGGCTCAACAGACCCGCGCTTTGCAGATGAGCAAAGCGAGACCAGGTTGCCTCTCGAGATGGCAGGCTTGCTCCATGGGCAGACGCTTTTCACCACACTGGAAGTGTTGCCAGCCTTGATGCTGGAGCGGGGACCGGAACCAGGCTCGCCGGAATACGAGACATGGCAGATCAGCCACGCAGAAGGTCTGGGCCCGATGCCGGTAAAGACAATCCCACCTCATCATGCGGAGGTTCGACTGGCGGAGGAAGGCGACATTGCTGAAATCTTCGGCAAGCGCGAAGAGAAGGGCAATTTTGTTATTGGCTACACCCGCGAGCAGGGTCACCCTGTGTGCATCAACCTGGATAAATTCGTCCAGCGCTCTGCGGGGGTGTTCGGGGCGACCGGCACCGGGAAATCGTTCCTCACCCGGCTGATGCTGGCAGGATTGATCCACCACAACACTGCTTCTGTGTTGGTATTCGACATGCACAACGAGTACGGCTTCGATGATACGGCTTCCGATACGCACACGACCGTCATCGGGTTAAAGACCAAGTTCGGCACCCGGGTGCGCGTGGTGGCGCTTGGGGCCGGATCGCTCATCCGGGGCCTGGCACCCGATTTCACGCTGGAGATTGATGAGCGGGATATCCGGCCTGCGGATATCGAGATGCTGATGCGCGAGTTAAACCTGAAGGAAACCACTCCTACGACGCTGGATGCGCTCGTATCAGAGTTTGGTATGGATGGCTGGTTCAGAGCGTTCCGGGAGATGAAGGTTGGGTCGGTGATTGAAAACGATGAAGGTAAGAAGATCCCCGCCCCCGATTCTGTAGCCGCCTGGGCCAATTCAGCCGGGGTGAACGTGATGGCTGCAGAAGGGTTGCGCAGCAAGATGCAAAGGGTGTTTAACCTGGAATACATCTGTGAAAAACCAGCTGGCAATGGGATAGAAGAGATCATTAAGACGCTGGAAGCCGGGCAGCATGTGGTGTTGTCCTTTTATGACCATGAAACTGATCTGGACTACCTGCTGGTGAGCAACCTTCTCACCCGGCGAATACGCGAGAGCTGGGAGAAGAGCACCAATAATTTCCGTAGCAAGGGCAGCAATGAACCTCATCCGCTGGTGATTGTGGTGGAGGAAGCCCACAAGCTGCTCAACCGCGAGATGGCGGGGCAGACCGCCTTCAGCACTATTGCCCGTGAGATGCGCAAGTATTATGTCACATTGCTGATCATCGATCAGCGCCCCTCTCAGATCTATGACGAGGTAATGTCACAATTAGGGACGCGCATCTCAGGCTGGCTGGGGGATGAAGATGATATTCACAGCGTACTCTCCGGTCTGGCAGGCAGGGAGGCATTACGAGGCATGCTGGCACGCCTGCAACCCAAAGAAGAAGTGCTTCTTTTAGGTTGGGGTGTACCCATGCCGTTGCCTGTCAAATCCAGGAGGTATGATATTGTCTTCTGGGAGGAATTGTTGGGTAAAGATAAAGGCAAGATGTCCACTGCGACGGCAGTCAGTGATCTGGGATTTAATTAGGAAGATAGAAATCATGGCTGTGATAGCTAAAATGTTGGGTTTCGGGTGGAAATAAACTACCCTCAACCCAACCTGCGAATGAAGAACTATGAAGTATTATAGCAAGATAAAGGCTTGTTTTGAAACAGGAGGAGATTGCTTCGTCGTATAAGGAGCTTCTCGCAACGACCGATAAAGGAGGAAGCATGGATGTAATAGAATCTGGGATCAGTGAGATGATCCAGCCCCCTGATATCGAGGCTTTCAGGGAGTGGAACAGGACGAAAAAGACACGCAAATTGGTGGACAAGCTGATGAGCGAGCAAGAGGCGATCAGCAAATTTGTCTACGATGGCTGTTATATCGGCACCGAGTTATATGGGACGGTGCGGTGCCCAATGTCGCTGTCACGTGAGCTCGTCAGGCAAGGGAAGAAGGATCTGCGGGTGTGCGGTCAGGGGGTGCTCGAGCTTGATCTTTGGATGGCAGCCGGCCTGGTAAAAAAACTGGATATCACCTACATCGGACTGGAGGTGTATGGCACGTCCAATGCCTTGCGACGGGCGGTTGAATCAGGACAGATCGTGTCATGCGTGGAATGGTCGAATGCATCCATTACCTGGCGTATGAAGGCGACAGCGATGGGGGTGCCTTTCCTGCCTGCCCGTTCCATGCTTGGCACCGATATGATCAAATACAGCGCTGCCAAGGTAGTCGTGGATCCGTTCACGGGTCTCAAAGTGTGCCTGGTACCAGCTCTGATCCTGGATGTGGCTCTGATTCACGTACACCGGGCGGACCGCTACGGGAATGCCCAAATTGATGGCATCAGCGGTTTTGCTGCTGAGATGGCACGCGCCTGTAAACGGTTGGTCATCAGTGCAGAAGAGATCATCTCAACCGACGAGATCCGCAAATACCCGGATCGGACGATCATCCCATATTATCTGGTGGATGCAGTCGTGCATGCCCCATTTGGCTCGCACCCGGGTGAGATGGCTTATGTATATGGGCGGGATGAACCAGTGATCAAAGAGTGGATCGAATCCAGCAAGACGGTTGATGGAGCACAAGCCTACCTCGATAAATATGTATATGGAGTGGCGAGCCATGCCGATTATATGAAGCTGATCGGTGATGCGCGCTTATCTCAGCTGGTGAACGAGCGGGAAAAGCGCGTGTAAAGGGAGATCGAAGATGACAGACCAATCTTATTCAAAGACGGAATTGATGATCTGTGTGGCAGCACGCCTTTTTCAGGATGGCACGACAGCTTTCATCGGTACAGGCATCCCCATGCTGGCAGCCATGCTGGCGACCAAGACGATTGCTCCAAACCTGGTGCCAGTATTTGAGTTTGGTGGTACAGGGGCAATCATGGAAGACCTGCCTCGTGCGGTGGGTGAGGCACGCACATTCCATCGAGGGCTGGTAGCTTCAGGCATCTGTGAAAACATGGAGACATCTCAGCGTGGCTTTATTGATTATGGATTTTTAGGTGGGGCACAGATCGACCCATATGGCAATTTGAATACCACCGTAATCGGTGAGCATGATCACCCCAAGGCACGCCTGCCAGGCAGCGGTGGAGGTAATGACGTGGGCAGTCAATGCTGGATGACAGTGGCCATCATGCAGCATGATAAAAGGCGTTTCGTCCCGAAAGTGGATTTTTTGACCACACCGGGATACCTTACCGGACCCGGGGCAAGAGAGGCAGCGGGCTTGCCAGCCGGCACCCGACCCATCAATGTAGTTTCAACCCTTGCATTGATGGATTACGACGATGGTCCTGAAGGAACATTCCGTATGCGTTTGGTGGCAACGCACCCCGGGGTGACCGTGCAGGAGGTGATCGACAATACCGGCTTCGAGCTAATCATTCCAGAGCATGTGCCGGTTAATGACCCACCCAGCGTTGAAGAGCTGCGTATTTTACGCGACGAGATCGACCCGGAAAGGTTCTATATCTGATACAACCATGCCTGATTATATTTATCTGATCCATCCCCTGCGTCACGAGTTCTTTGAGAGCCCATCGCCATTGGAAGAGGCCATGATGTTGGCACACTTTGAATACCTGAAAAGAGCGACCGAGGATGGAGTGGTGTTATTAGCAGGCCCATGCCTGGATGAGACGTTTGGAGTGGTGGTGTTCAAAGCCGAAAATGAAGAAGCAGCGCGAGCATTCATGCTGAATGACCCTTCTGTTGAAAGCAACGTCATGATGGCAGAGCTGCACCCCTTGGAGATATCCCTGATGAAGGGGTGCTGAGATTCTTGTGACATATTGGATGGTTAGTTTTGCTTTAGGCAAGAAAAACTAACTTAATCCAAACATTATTGCGAATCGCTGCAAAGCCTCGATATGGGCTGAGGCGGTATTATATCCACAGCCCATGGTGTTGACATTCAGGTGAGTGGCACCTAAATTTTCCCATGTATGTATGAATTCATTCCAGCCATCTTGACCGACCTGACTCATATTCAGGCGTGGCTCAATACCAAACGAGGCTTTGTCACGACCTGCTTCTGACAAGTACTGAGCAAGTTTATTGAGCAGTAGAAGGGTTTGCTCAATGGTGCGTATGCTGAGAATCCATCCATCACCCAGCTGAGCCATGCGGCGTAAGACTCGATCATCTGACCCTCCAAACCAGACGGGGATGGGACGGTGCACAGGTAAAGGATTAATTCCAGCATCAGGGATGGTGTGCCATCGGCCTTCAAAAGTCACCAGGGGTTGCGTCCACAGCAGACGTAAAAGTGCCACCTGCTCCTCCATACGCTTACCGCGGTTGTGGAAATTCTCCCCCAACGCAGTATATTCGACCTCGTTCCAACCTATACCCACTCCCAGCCTCAACCGCCCATTAGAGAGCACATCCAGGGTTGCAGCTTGCTTGGCAACCAGGGCGGTCTGGCGTTGCGGTAGGATTAGGATTCCAGTGACAAATTCAATCTTGCGAGTCAAGCCTGCCAGGTAACTGAACAAACAAAAAGGCTCAAAGAAAGGATGATTGAAGGTGTAAGGTCCCTTCCAACCACCTGGACGCTCAGGGTTGACACCCAAGACGTGATCATAGGCATGCATATGGGTGAAACCCATTGCTTCAACCGCCTGAGCATAATCGCGAATTGCCATCGGGTCTGGATTGAATTCAGTTTGAGGAAAGACGACACCAATCTTCATAGCAAACCTCCCGTGGATAGGATATGATTAAGATAATTTTACCTGGATCTACTTGAGGATTGCAACACGAGGACATAATTTGATATGAAAGAAACTTACTTCACCGATCTTTCGTTGGATCAACAGGCGCAGGAACTACGACAGCAAGTCTCCGAAATCGCGCACATCAAAACATTGGAATTTATACCATCCCAATCTGCCCTGTTGGTGCTGGATATGCAGGCTTATTTTTTGGATCCTGGCTCGCATGCATATATACCCAGTGCGGGGGCAATTCTGGATGGCATCCTTCAGCTGATTGATGCATATTCCGCCCATCATCAGCCAATTATTTTCAGCCAACACATTAACAGCACTGATGATGCCGGTATGATGGCCACCTGGTGGACGGATTTGATCACCGCGGACCATACGCATCACAGGATCATCCCGGAAATTGACCTGACCGTTGGCACGCTCATCCAAAAGAGCCAGTATGATGCCTTCTTCCAGACTTCCCTGGATGAGACGTTACGAGCGAGCAGTGTGAGGCAGGTGGTCATCTGCGGGGTGATGACACACCTGTGCTGTGAGACGACTGCGCGGTCAGCCTTTATGCATGGGTACGAGGTGTTCTTCCCGGTGGATGGGACAGCTACGTACAACCTGGCACACCACAAGGCAAGCCTCGTAAACCTTGCCCACGGTTTCGCTTCTTTGGTTTTTATCGGAGATATTCTCGAAGCAATCCGAGGTGAGCGTGAAGGTTGAGGATGTCATTATCATTGGAGCAGGACCGGCGGGGTTGGCAACTGCCATCCAGCTCAGGCGCTATGGCTTTGAACCACTGATCTTTGAACGTGCTGAGGTGGGGGGTCTGCTACGCAATGCCAACCTGGTGGAGAATTATCCAGGATTTCCTGGTGGGATCCCAGGACCCAGGCTTGTAAAGCTGTTTTCTATGCAGGCACATCGTGCAGGCGTTGTGGTGACCCTTGAAGAAGTGATTGCGGTGGATTATGACCAGGGTTTGTTCCAGGTAAAAACCGGACGAGAGAGGTATTGTTCGCGGATGGTAGTCATCGCCACCGGGACCAGGCCTTTGCGCATAGGTGAGCTATCCATCCCTGTGGAGTTGCAGGATAGAGTTTTTTATGAAGTGTATGAGCTGGCACGGGTGGTAGAGAAACGCATTATGATTATCGGCGGTGGAGATGCTGCCTTTGATTATGCATTGAACCTGGGAAAGAAGAACCAGGTCACCATTTTCAATCGAGCCGATACACCTAAATGCCTGCCTTTGCTGTGGGACCGTGTTCAGATGGTCGAAACCATCTATTATCGAAATAATACCTTGGTTAAAAAGGTGACAAAAGATTTAAAATCTGGGATGATGATAGATTGCCAGAGTCCTGAAGGTGAATTACAATTCCAAGCCGATTATTTGTTAATCGCCGTTGGTCGGGAAGCAAACCTGGAGTGTATGACTGAAAAATTATTACAGCAAGCCTCCAGGTTAGTGGAGCAAGGAGTTCTTCACATCATCGGAGATGTCAAGAATGGTATTTTCCGGCAGACTTCGATCGCCGTTGGTGAAGGAGTGTTGACAGCTATGAAAATTTATCGATATTTGAAGGAGATTACGTGATCAAAGTCCATGCTTCTGCAGGCAACGAAGATATAGCCATGGTGTATATCATCGAAACGAGCCCCGGTAACCTGGTGGAATGCGTGGAGTCGGTCCAACCGCCACTTCCGCGTGATAAGAAATGGGTACTACTCGTCTCAATGATGTTTGGTTGCCCGGTGGGCTGCCTGATGTGCGATGCTGGAGGGCATTACCACGGGAAATTGAGCAAGCAGGAGATCCTGGATCAGATCGATTTCCTGGTGGATAAGCGCTATCCCACGAGAATTATTCCCTGCGAGCAGTTCAAGATCCAATTCGCCCGCATGGGCGAACCCTCCCTGAACCTGCAGGTGTTGGACGTGCTGGAGGAACTTCCACTTCGCTACCAGGCACCCGGGTTGATGCCTTCGATATCTACGGTTGCCCCTGTGGGAGCTGAACGGTTCTTTAACCGGTTGGTTGAGATTAAAGAAAAGAATTATTCAGGCGGACACTTCCAGTTCCAGGTTTCGCTGCACACCACCGACCTGATACTGCGCGATCGTTTCATCCCGGTGAAAAAATGGAGCTTTACCCAGATCGGTGAATATGGTGAGCGATTCTACGCCCCAGGCGACCGCAAGTTGACCTTGAATTTTGCCCTGGCGCAGGGGATGCCGGTTGACCCGGAAGTGTTGCTGACATACTTTAGCCCTGAAAAGTTTTTAATCAAGATCACACCCCTTAATCCCACCTACCGGGCGCGGGAGAACGAGCTGGTCTCATATGTTAATCCACTCAGTGCGGTGGAAAAGTACGAAATCATCCAGGCGCTCCAGGATGCAGGCTACCAGGTCATATTAAGCATCGGGGAAATGGAGGAGAATTTTATTGGGAGTAATTGTGGACAATATTTAAGGCGTCATTTGCAGGCTGAAGCTCCCATTGAGGATGGATATACCTATCAGGTCAATCAACGCCCCTGATCGATTCTCCTCGCATCGGTCCAGATTTTACGCAAGCCAAACGTTTCTTCCCAAGTTGGATGGTAACTGCGACCGTAATCAGCATTGAAATTCTGGTGCTGCCTGGCGATGGATTCCTGGGCTGGGGCTAATTGTAGCGAAAAAGGAGGTCATCCATGAATTTCCTTGAGCTCAAAAATATTTCCGAGCAGCATATGGACCTGCTAAATCCCACCACGCCAGGGAAGATCCTCAAAGCCGGCCAGATAGCAGGACTCAAGACCGGTGATAGGGTGATTGATTTTGGCACCGGGTTCGCCGAGCCGCTCATCTTATGGGCGGAACGCTTTTGCATTTCTGGCATCGGGATTGACCTGCGCCCCTACGCCTGTGAGCGGGCTAAACAGAAGATCGCCCAGCGAGGCCTTTCAGACCAACTTGAAATCATCTGCGGGGATGCGGGTAAATATACCTTCCCTGCCCATGCCTTTGATGTTGCCTCCTGCATCGGGGCAACCTTTATCTGGGAAAGCTTCAAAAGCGCCGTGCATGCTATGAAGCAAGCAGTCCACTCGCATGGCAAGCTGGTGATTGGAGAGGTCTACTGGCTCACAGATAATGTCCCCGATGAATTTCGAACAACCCAAACGGAGGGGCAGGATGAATTTATTTTGCTTCAGGCTGCCCGGGAGGAGGGATTTGACTTTGAGTATGTGCTGCATTCCAACCACGATGATTGGGACCGCTATGAAGCAGATAACTGGTATGCCTTGCTCCGCTGGATCGAGGAAAACCCGCAGCACCATGAAAGGAAGCAGGTGATCGACCATTTGCATGAAAGCCAGGACGAATATATTCGTTATGGACGCATGTATTTTGGTTGGGCAATTTATATCTTAAACCCAATTTGGTATTAGATGAATATGAAGCTGGCAACGTTGTGTTATCTAAGGCGGGATGGGCAAACCCTGATGATCCATCGGATCAAGAAGGCCAATGATATGCATGCAGGCAAATGGAACGGGTTGGGAGGCAAGCTGAACCCGGGTGAGAGCCCCGAAGAATGTGCCGTGCGCGAGGTATTTGAGGAGTCGGGGCTGAAGGCGCGTAACCCTCAGCTCAAGGGCATTTTAACCTTTCCAGCCTTTTCCCAGGATGAAGACTGGTACGTGTTTGTGTATGTGGTGGAGGATTTTGAGGGCGAGCTGATCGATTCAGCAGAGGGAAACCTGCGTTGGATAGATAATGCTGATCTGACTGGCCTGAATTTATGGGAGGGTGATCCAATCTTTCTACCCTGGCTGGATCGACAGGGCATCTTCTCAGGCAAGTTCATCTATATAGATGGAAAACTGGTATCCCATGAGGTCGTATTCTACGATTGAGTCCTGAACGAATAGTTGGTGAGTGGGGTTGCTGATGCTATGAGGGATTTTATGAGGTTCCATCATGCAAAGGAGCTGGTGATCGAGAAAAGCCAGCCGGAAGAGTTTGGCTCGAAAATATTAAAAGCTATCTAAAAGTTACCCGGAGGTAATTTTCTCCAGCTCCTTCTCATAGTTCAGGATGGGGCGCTGGAAGCGGG
>Ga0208980_10000230_pt1 | contig 29422 bp, 21 predicted proteins | sample WetSurMetagenome_3_FD_187993 | JGI IMG/M metagenome (GOLD analysis project Ga0208980, IMG submission 187993) | Wetland microbial communities from Twitchell Island in the Sacramento Delta, sample from surface sediment Aug2011 Site A1 Bulk (version 2) | ecosystem: Environmental > Aquatic > Marine...
TTCTGTACCGCTTCCTTCATCTGGTTCTCAGATAAAACGGGAGTTGCAATGAAAACGGTTTCGTACTGATTCAACATAGTAATTAATTGTTTATTAGTTTAATGATTTTGGTCCGCAAAAGTACAACTATTTTGGTTTATTCAAAAAATAATCGGTGAAAAAGTGCAATAAGAGATTTAACAACCAACTTTTATTGAAATTTCAGACGGTTATATTTTCTATCTGTTTTTATCAGGAAGGCTTTTTGACTATATTTGTAACTCGACATTTTCAAAGAAACGAGAGTCTGTAATTTATGGAAAATTTCATTGTTTCAGCAAGAAAATACCGTCCTGCCAGTTTCGATATGGTTATCGGACAGGATTCTATAACCAATACGCTGAAAAGTGCCATCAGGAACAATCATCTGGCACAGGCTTACCTTTTTTGCGGGCCTCGGGGAGTAGGAAAAACAACCTGTGCAAGGATCTTTGCAAAGACAATTAATTGCGTCAACCTCAATTCAGATATGGAAGCATGCGATGAATGTGAGTCATGTCTTTCATTTAATTCAATGAGGTCCTTTAATATCCATGAACTTGATGCTGCTTCAAATAATAAGGTTGAGGATATCAGAAGTCTTAACGACCAGGTCAGGATCCCCCCTCAGATAGGAAAGTACAGCATTTACATAATTGACGAGGTTCACATGCTTTCTTCATCAGCTTTTAATGCCTTTCTGAAGACGCTGGAAGAACCTCCTTCACATGCTATTTTTATTTTAGCTACAACTGAGAAACATAAAATTATTCCTACTATTCTTTCGCGATGCCAGATTTTTGATTTCAACAGGATAAGGATTGAAGATATAGTCGGTCGTCTGATGTATGTTGCCAAAAATGAGGGAATCATATTCGAAGAAGAGGCGCTTCATATAATTGCCCAGAAAGCAGACGGGGCAATGCGCGATGCATTGTCAATTTTCGACCAGATTGTAAGTCTGAGTGGCAAATCCATTGGTTATAAGGATGTTATTGAGAACCTGAATGTACTCGACTATGAATATTATTTTAAAACCGTTGATGGTGCCCTTATGGGCGATGTATCTTCGGTATTATTGACTTTTAATGAGGTTCTTGAAAAAGGATTTGACGGACACAATTTCATTTCAGGACTCAACAGCCATCTTCGTGATCTTCTTGTAAGCAAAGATGAATCCACTTTGCGCTTGCTTGAAGCAACCCATGTTATTAGGCAGAGATACCTGCAGCAGTCAGTAAGGTGTCCTGAGGATTTCTTGTTCAGGGCTTTGGAAATGGGAAATAGCTGTGACCTTGCGTATAAAAGCAGTAAGAACCCCCGACTACACGTTGAACTTTCACTTATCGGACTTTGCCGTTTGAACGGAGATCATTATGAGGAAATAGAAAAAAAAAAGTCTGATCGGGAAAAACTAAACATAAAGGAGGAAGATTTACCTCTTCCCTCAAAATCAGAAATCATCCGCCAGGATGTTCACATATCGGAAAAAAAGATAAATATTCCTGAAGTTACTTCTGGTAAGCACGAACCTGTTATAGAAAAGCCTTCCAAAGCATTCTCTATAAAGGATATAATTTCAGAAGATAATAAATCCTATGAAAAACCGATCGAAAAACAGGATTTGCCTGATAAAGCGGATAATGTGGATAATTTAGAACCAAAAGAGGATTTAACTCCTGAAGCATTTGATCTGGCATGGATTGAATTTACTGAAAAGTTAAAGGGTGAGGGGACCAGAATTATCAGTATGTTTAAATCTATTAAACCTGAATATGAAAACGATCAGACTATTAAGATACATCTTAGCAATGCTGCACAAAAAGACACGTTTGTACTGAATTACAAACAGAGATTGATCACTTTTCTGCAAAGCAGGTTTAATGTACCGGCTATTGATATCGAGACAACAATAGACCTTACCTCAACAAATGATATACTCTATACTGATGAACAAAAAGCCAACTACCTTTTTAATAAGTATCCGATTCTAAGGGATATGAAGAAAACATTTAATCTGGATATTACCTGAATTTTTCTGATGAGTTTGAATTGATCTTCCCGAAACAATTGAAAACGAACCCGGATATGAATGAAAATGATGATTTTATGAGATTTCCTGAAGTTGAAAAGGAGATTTCAGATCATATTATTAATTCTTCAAGGTCAATGATAAGTATAATTAGCCGTAACTATATTTATCAGAAAGTCAATTCTGCATTTTGCAATGCTCATGGAGTCAGACCTGATTCAATTGTGGGAAAATCTTTAAGTGATGTATGGGGAAATAACACTTTTGAAAGTGCTATAAAGAGTAAAATTGATCTCTGTTTCTCCGGTAAGACTGTGCAATATGAGGCTCCTTTCAGCACCCCTCAAAACGGCGAGAGGTTTTTTGAGGTGACATTGCGTCCGATACTCAGTAAAACAGACAGTATACCATACATAGTTGCTGAAACATTAGATATTAATGAACAGGTGCAGTTAAAGCAGCAAGCTATTGCTAAAGAAGAGGAATTCAGAAAGTTAGAGACAAATCTGCCGGTTGGTTTTTTGCGGTGTGATCCTGAAGGAAAGATCCTTCATGCCAATAAAGCTTTTCTGAGGATTATGGACTGTAATGATGAATTCAGTATTACAAATTCTAATCTTAAAAGCTTTTATCCTGAAGAAGGGCTCTTTGAAATGCACCTTCAGCAGCTTATTGATTGTAATACAAAAGCTCTTGGAAGAGTCAATCTGAAAAACTGCAAAGGAAAGGAGATACCATGCCGGTTGAGTGGCTATCTTGCTGTAAATGAATTGGAACAACCTGTGTTTATCGATCTGGCAGTTGAAGACTCATCCCGTGAATTAATGCTTGAAGACAGGTTGCTCCAGGCCCAGAAGCTGGAGACAATCGGATCTCTGGCCGGAGGAATTGCACACGACTTCAACAATATTCTGGCAACAATTTCAGGATATGCAGAAATGTTAAAGGAAGATTTGCAACACGATCCGGAACTTTCAGAGAGAGTGAGCAAAATAGAGGGAGCAGTATCGAAAGCACGTTCAATAACCAGCCAGATACTGACATTCAGCCGTCAGGTTGAACAGGAAAAAGTGCAGGTTAGTGTATCAGAAGTCCTTGCAGAAACTGTTGGATTTGTAAAATCATCAGTACCACCAAATATTTCAATAAAGTACGATCTCCCTTTAAAAGAGGCTTATGTCCTTGCTGATCCAACCCAGCTTTTCAGGGTTTTCCTGAACCTGATGACCAATGCAATACAGGCGATGGAAGAGACAGGAGGTACATTGTCAGTGAATATGGAAGTTGTCCGGGGCAAGTTTGTCAGACATGAACTGAATAAAGATATTGTTGCTGACGAGTATGTCCTTCTGACTTTTAAAGATACCGGCTTAGGTATGGAGCCATCACTGATTAGCAGAATCTTCGAGCCTTTTTTCACTACAAGGGAAGTTGGTAAAGGTACTGGTCTGGGATTGTCTGTTATTCATGGAATTATAAAAGAAATGGAAGGCGAGATACTCGTTTCAAGCAAAAAAGAACAGGGATCTGTTTTTTACGTTTATCTTCCGGTCTCAAAGAAATATCCTGATTATTCCGGTAAGTCATACAGGAAAAAACGAATCCTTTTTATTGCAGGTAATCAATATGAGTCAAGAATCTTATCTCTTGCACTTGAAAACAAAGGTTATGAATTGATATATATTTCCGATCAGAATCACCTGATCAGAATTCTGACCAATGAAAATGACCCGCCTGATCTTGTAGTTTACATGAGCGATTCAAAACAAATTCAACAGGGAGATATTGTCCTTATTTACAGCAGACTTAAAATTATTACTCCCCTTATTCTTATCACCGACTCTAACCGGGAATTATTAGAGGAAAAATTAGTAAATTCGGGAATTATTAAGCAGCAATTGATAAAACCGGTTTCACTTAAGGAAATAGGAAATGCAATTCAGGCGTTATTGAAATAAGAATAACTATTATCAGATACACAATGCCAGGAATACTAATTGTAGAGGATGACAAAGAACTGAGAGAAATGCTTAAGATCTCACTGATCAGGCATAAGTACACGGTTCTTGAGGCAGCCGATGGAAAAGAGGCAATAACTCACTTCAAACCATCCATAACAGATCTTGTTATAACTGATCTGATAATGCCTGATGAAGATGGACTGAAAGTTATTATGAGACTAAGGGAAATTAAACCTTCCTTGAAAATAATTGCAATTTCAGGTGGGGGTAAAGCTGGCCCTGGAAGCTATCTGAATCTTGCAAAGGCTCTTGGGGCTAATGTTATTTTTCCAAAACCGTTTTCAATTAACGATCTTCTTGCTAAAATAGAACAGTTGTTGACCGATGAACAACATCTATGATTTTGATGTTATTATTCAAACCTATAAAACTAAAAAATATGTTAAAGAAAAAAATTGAAGATATCTGTAACAGACAGATCGAACGGGAAGGTTTTTCTTCCAACCTTTATATTGCAATGGCATCATGGGCTGAAAACAATGGTTACAGCGGAGTAGCCGGCTGGCTTTATAGTCAGGCTGAGGAAGAAAAACTTCATATGATGAAATTCATAAAGTATATTAATGAAAGAGGAGGTAAAGCTGTTATCCCGGCATTTAAAAAACCCGATTCTGAATTTAAAACTGTTGAAGATATGTTTAAGGAAGTGCTTAAACATGAGGAGTTTGTTACAGCCAGCATTAATGAGATAGTAGCTCTTACCCTTGAAGAAAAAGATTTTAATACACACAACTTTTTGCAATGGTTCGTGATGGAACAGGTCGAGGAGGAAGCTTCAGTAAGAACAATACTTGATAAGGTCCGGCTTGTCGGTAAAAATAATATGTATCAGTTTGACAGAGATATTCAGAGCCTGAGGACCCCTTCAGCGAGTGGTCAGCCTACTACATGAAAAAAGACCTTTTATATTTAATCCTTTTTCTGGTTGTTACTTCTTTTATTCCGCTTAATGGACAGAAATTCATACCGAATTCATCTGTAACAGGTGTTTGTTATGCCGGAAACAAGGTAAACAGAATATATATTCCTCCGCCAGATGAGTTCTTTAAGAAGTCAGGGACAAAAAGTGGAGGATCGGTAACAATTTATTATTCAGGATTTTCCACTCAGGCAAAAATAGCCATGGAGTATGCTGCTTCAATCCTTAAAGCAATACTTCCTCCTGATACCAGGCTTACTATTCTGGCCAGCTGGGAAAAAATTTCTACTTCAGGAGTACTTGGGAATACGGTGATTACAGGTTATGCACCCGGCTGGGGAATAGATGCTTTGAATCCCATGGCTGTTTATCCTGTGGCACTTGCAGAAAAAATTGCCGGGGAAACGCTTAACAGTGATTCAGAGGGCGATCTGGAATTGAGAATTAACAGTTCAATAAACTGGTACCTGGGAACCGATGGCAATACGCCATCGCAGAAATACGATCTTGTTACTGTTGCCCTGCATGAGATATGTCACGGACTTGGCTTTTTTGACAGCATGAACAAAGAAGGAACATTAGGATACTATGGATCAGGCTCAATTCCAATGATCTACGATACATTTGTAGAAAACATCACAGGCAAAAAACTAACCGATACATTGAAATTTCCAAATCCTTCAACAACTCTGGGAAGTGAGCTTACCGGTGGCCAACTCTGGTTCAATGGCCCGCTGCTGAGAAGCTACGGCTCAGGTTCAAGGGCAAAACTGTATTCTCCTTCGGCATGGGATGCCGGTTCAAGTGTTTCACATCTGGATGAAAATGCAACCCTTAAAGCCGATGCCTTAATGACTCCCTTTATTGATCTTGGTGAGGCGATTCATAACCCCGGAAAGCTTACTTTATCCATACTAGGTGATCTCGGATGGATCAATACCAGAATTATTCATAAACCATTGGGCGACACTGAGGAACATCTTACTGAAGTGGTTCTCTCAACCCAGATCAAATCTGATACTCTGTATAACAGAAATAAGGTAGGAGTAGTATATTCATTTGATAACTTTACTTCAAGTGATACTATTTTCATGACTTCCCCAAAATCAGACGACTTTTATAAAGCCACAATAAGTATTTCTTCATATAATAAAGATCTACAATATTATTTCTTTGCCGAGGATTGTTTTTTGCGTCTTTACAGGTCCCCCTCATTATATAATTTACTGAGATATGAAATGTATATCGGCACTGATACTGTGAAGCCGGTTATCACTCATACACCTGTCGATTATTATCTGGAATCCATAGACAGTATAAAGTTTAATGCATCTGCAAGAGATAATCTGGGTATAGATTCTGTTTATGTAGAATATAAAGTGAATCAGGGTAAATCAAAATTTATTGGTTTAAGAGCCGGTAAAAATAGTAGTTACAGCGCATCTGTCAGAGCCCGATTACTGACTATAAAGGGAGGAGATTCAATAAGCTACCGGATATTTGCCATAGATTCTGCACAGATAGCAAATACTGCTGTTTTGCCAAAAACCGGCTATTTTGTCACTAAAATTGAGGATATCGGAACTGTAGTGAAAAGTTATTCGACAGATTTCTCAGGGGCTTCTGCTGACTTTTTTAATGTTGGATTTAGTATTCTTAAACCACAAGGCTTCAATAAGTACGGCCTGCATACCAAACATCCCTATGAAAGTCCGGAAGAGGCTAATTCAAGCATAGATTATACAGCTATGCTCAGGCATCCATTTAAGTTTGATGAATCAGGATTATTGATAAATTTTAAAGAAATAGTCCTTGTAGAGCCTGGTGAGACAGGTTCCGTCTTTGGGTCACAGGATTTTTATGATTATGTGATTCTTGAAGGGTCGAAAAACTTCGGAAAAACATGGTTTAAACTCAGTGATGGTTACGACAGCAGACTTCTATTGTCATGGGAAACAGCATATAATAATTCAATTGTAGGAGGAAATTCAACATATACAGGAACAGAGGATATGTTGAATAAGCATACTGTTTATTGCCGGCCTTCTGACAATATTTTCCCTGGTGATACCATGTTGATCCGGTTCAGATTATATTCCGATCCATATGCAAATGGCTGGGGTTGGGTAATAGAAGATCTTAAGATCAATCCGCTTATTGATGCAGTTGAGCCTTTAAACTCTGACCAGTTTAAAGTGTATCCTAATCCGGGAAGAGGACTCATAACGTTAAGTTCAAGTCAGGATGGCAGTAGTTTTACCAAACCGATAAGATACAGCGTATATAACTCTGCAGGTACCTGTATATTAAATGATCTTACATCCGGAGATTCAGATACCCGGATCGATATTTCAGGTTATCCGGCGGGTCTGTATATAATAATCCTCTATCGCGATGATGGAATAAAGACTGTTAAGTATAGTCTCATTAAATAAATCGACAACCCCGCAATAATGGCGGGGTTTTTGTATTATTTGAGCGATTGGAATTCTATATTGGAAAATAAAGCTAATTTTGCTGAATATTTTAAAAAATTGTAAAACATCTAAAAATGAGCATTATAAATAGTGTTTTGGGTCTCTTTCTCGGTAATAAATATGAGCGTGATTTGAAGGAGATTAATCCTTTTGTTGAAAAAATTCATCTGGAGTATGAAAAATTATCGGGTTTATCAAACGATGAGCTGAGAAATGCAACCGATGATCTCCGAAAAGAAATTCTGGGAAGCATTGAAGTATTTGAAAATGAGATAAAATCACTTAGAGACAAAGCGGAAGTTGAGGAGAATGTTTACGAGAAAGAGGAGATTTACAATGAAATAGACAAAATTGAAAAGAAGATCAATGAAAAACTTGAAGAAAAGCTTGATAGTGTTGTTCCCCGGGGGTTTGCCATTGTGAAAGAGACTGCAAAAAGATTTAAGGAAAACAGTGTGTTGGAGGTTACGGCACGACAATATGACAGAGATCTGGCAGCGGTCAGGGAAAGTATAACAATTAAAGGTAACAATGCGCTCTGGAGTAATAAATGGATAGCCGGCGGGAATGAAATCACATGGGACATGGTTCATTATGATGTTCAGCTTATTGGAGGCGTTGCACTTCATAAAGGCAAAATTGCAGAAATGGGTACAGGAGAAGGAAAAACTGTAGTAGCAACATTACCTGTATTTCTTAATGCATTGGCTGGCAGAGGAGTGCATATTGTGACAGTAAATGATTATCTGTCAAAACGCGACTCTGAATGGATGGGGCCGATTTATGAATTCCATGGCCTTACTGTTGATTGCATTGATAAACACCAGCCCAATTCGCAAGAGCGGCGCAAAGCTTATAATGCTGACATAACTTTTGGTACAAATAACGAATTTGGTTTTGATTACCTGAGGGATAATATGGCAATCAATCCGGAGGATCTTGTACAACGGAAACACCATTACGCCATAGTCGATGAGGTCGACTCGGTGCTCATTGATGATGCCCGGACACCTCTTATTATATCCGGACCAACAGCTAAGAGCGATACTCAGCAATTTGATGAGCTTAAACCCAAAGTCGATAAACTGGTAAATGCACAGAAAAGACTGGTTACACAGATCCTGGCTGATTCAAAAAAGCTCATTGCAGATAATAAAAATGAAGAAGGAGGCTTGTTGCTCCTCAGAGCCTATAAAGGTCTTCCAAAAAATAATGCCCTCATCAAGTTTCTCAGCGAGGAGGGTAATAAGTCACTGCTTCTGAAGACTGAAAACTTCTATATGCAGAATAACAATAAGGAAATGCCTAAAGTTACTGATGAGCTTTATTTTGTCATCGACGAAAAGGCCAACTCCATTGAGCTTACGGAAAAAGGTCTTGACCTTATCTCTGACTCTGTTGAAGATGCCAGCTTCTTTATCCTTCCTGATGTCGGATCAAAAATTGCCGAGTTGGAAAAATCAGGCTTGTCCGACAGGGAGAAACTTAAAATGAAAGATGAATTACTGCAGGATTATTCTGTCAAATCGGAGCGGGTACACACAATGACTCAGTTGCTTAAAGCCTGGACATTGTTTGACAGGGATACCGAGTATGTGGTAATGGATAACAAGGTAAAGATTGTAGATGAACAAACCGGACGTATCCTGGAAGGCAGAAGGTACTCTGACGGATTGCATCAGGCTATTGAGGCGAAGGAAAATGTAAAGGTCGAAGCTGCCACACAGACTTATGCTACCATAACACTCCAGAACTATTTCAGGATGTATCACAAACTTGCAGGCATGACCGGCACCGCTGAAACTGAAGCTGGCGAATTATGGAATATTTATAAACTTGATGTTGTGGTGATTCCGACTAACCGGCCTGTTATCAGATTCGACAGGGAGGATCTTGTTTATAAAACTAAGCGGGAAAAATATAATGCGGTAATTGAAGAGATTGCTGAAATGAATCGTCTTGGCCGTCCTGTACTCGTAGGCACAACCTCAGTTGAAATATCAGAATTATTGAGCAGGATGCTGAAAATGAAGGGACTCAAGCATAATGTTTTAAATGCAAAACTGCACCAGCGGGAGGCTGAAATTGTTGCTGAAGCAGGTAAGACAGGTACTATAACCATTGCCACAAACATGGCTGGACGTGGTACTGATATAAAGCTAACTGAAGAGGTCAGGCAGGCAGGCGGACTCGCAATTATAGGTACTGAAAGGCACGAATCAAGGCGGGTTGACCGACAGCTTCGAGGACGATCAGGAAGACAGGGAGACCCTGGTTCTTCACAATTCTTCGTGTCGCTCGAGGATGAGCTTATGAGGCTTTTTGGTTCGGAACGTATTGCAGGTATCATGGATAAGCTCGGTCTTAAAGATGGTGAGATGATTCAGCATTCAATGATTACCAAATCTATTGAAAGGGCACAAAAGAAAGTAGAAGAAAATAACTTTGGCATCAGAAAGAGACTTCTTGAATATGATGATGTTATGAATTCCCAGAGAGAGGTCATCTATAAAAAGAGACGGCATGCCCTTCTTGGAGAAAGATTAAGTGTTGATATAGCAAATATGATGTTTGATGTAACCGAAAACCTTGTTGAGGTTTATCATGAAAATGGGGATTTTGAAGGTTTTGATTTTGATCTGATACGTTCATTTTCAATGGATTCACCGGTCTTAGAGCAGGAGTTTAAGAAACTTAACTCAAGTGAGACCACTGAAAAGGTCTATTCAAAGGTTCTCGATACATATAAAAGAAAAGTTGAAACCATTTCTTCGCAGGCATATCCTGTACTTAAAGATGTATATGACAGGATGTCACATGTTTATGAAAATGTTGTTGTGCCGATTTCAGACGGTGTCAGGGTCTTCCAGGTAGTGACAAACCTTAAGGCTACTGCAGAATCTGAGGGTCGTGAGCTGGCTAAATCTTATGAGAAAACGGTTGTACTGGCAACTATTGATGACGCATGGAAAGAGCATTTACGCGAGATGGACGAACTTAAACAATCTGTTCAGAATGCTACTTATGAACAGAAAGATCCGCTGCTTATCTATAAGTTTGAATCATTTGAATTGTTCAAGACAATGATTACCAAAGTTAACAAGGATGTTGTCAGCACCCTCATGAAAGGTCATATCCCGACACAGGATCCTGAACAGGTAAAAGAAGCGCAGAGAAGGCGACAGGTTGACATGAGTAACCTTAGGACATCAAAAAGTGATTTCTCGCAGTACAGCAGCACCGGTGGCGGTGGACAGGAAAAAAATCAAAAGACCGAACCTGTGCGGGTTGACAAAAAAGTTGGCAGAAATGATCCCTGTCCATGTGGAAGCGGTAAAAAATACAAACAATGTCATGGTGCAGGAGTGCACGAAGCGGGCATAAACGCCTGATCAGCTTTTGTTTATCTCTTCTATCGCTTTTTGTATCCTGGTATAAACTGGTCTGCTTACAGGTACCAGTGGCAGCCTGAGAGTGTTCTGACATATATTCATAACATTCAGCATTGCTTTAACACCAGCTGGATTACCATCGATGAACAACAGGTCTATCATCTCGAGGAAACGGAAATGAATTTCGCGCGCTGATTTAAAATTATTCTTGAGTGAATGGTTTATCAGTTCACTGGTCTGGGCGGGGAATGCGTTGGCCAGTACTGATATAACACCTGTGCCACCAGCTGCTATTATCGGGATTGTCATCATATCATCACCCGAGATCACGCTGAAACTATCTGGCTTCCCCTTTATTATTCTCATGATCTGGCTCATATCACCAGAAGCCTCTTTTACTGCTATAATATTATCACATTCATGAGCAAGTTCCAGGCATGTCTCCGAAGAAATGTTGCAGCTGGTTCTGCCCGGTACATTGTAAATTATTACTGGAAGGGGACTGCTGGTTGCAATGGCTTTAAAATGCTGAAATATACCTCTTTGAGTGGGTTTGTTATAATATGGTGCGACTGACAATATTCCGTCGACACCGGTAAGAACTGAATGTCTGATGAAGTTTATTGTTTCCTGGGTATTATTCCCGCCAATTCCTACAACCAGCGGAACCCTGCTATCAACAACCTCAACCACGTAGGAAATTATTGCTTTTTTTTCTTCTTTGCTGAGGGTAACAGATTCACCTGTAGTACCCATTGCTACAATATAGTTCACTCCTCCGCTGATGACATGGTTTATCACCCGACCCAATGCAGCAAAATCAATGCTGGAGTCATTTTTAAACGGCGTAACAATTGCAACTCCTGTTCCTTTGAATCTTTTCATGCTTATTTATGTTTTTTTTCTGATTTAACTGTTTCTGCATTTATCATCTCAAGATATTGCAAGATCTGATCGAGGTAATTGTCAATATCCACCGGTGTTTTTATCTCCATCATAAGATCGAATGGGGCATCTGTACCACCAGACTCAAGTAACCCCACTTTAAATCCGGCATTTGAAAGTGCAGATATATAATAGAGTGGGAGTAATTTATCAAAATTAATATCGATCAGGACATCAAAACGTTGTTGAATAAAAATGGTTGATTCAGATGTCACAGGATGATAAAAAAAGTTTAGTTCATCATCCTTTATACAAGTAAGATATCTGATAGCAGTATACTGATCCGGAAGATTCTTACCCGGGAAATAGCCGAATATTTTGACCTCAATATTTTTTTCGGACATTTTTTGATGAAACCTTGACAGAGAAACGAATTCATGAGACTTTGAAGCATCCCAGGCTATCCCTATTTTCTTTACCTCGCTTATTTTCGTATAATGAACCTTTCTCTTAGTACTGGCTGCCTTTTTTAAAAGCAAAGCCTTTCCGATTTTCAGTCTGGTTTTTTTAAATAATTCCATATTGCAAACCTAAGAGTTTTTTGTTAAAATAGATGGTTTGTCATTATTATTCTTCACCAATAATTTGCAGGAATTCTGTTTCACTGACAAGAGGTACACCAAGTTCGCCGGCTTTTTCTTTTTTTGACTGACCCATATTTTCTCCTGCAAGTATAAATGAGGTATTTCCTGAAACTGAGGAGGAGTTTTTACCTCCGTTTTTTTCAATGATTTCCTTGTATTCTTCCCTGCTGTGTTTTACAAATACACCGGATATGACTATTGTTTTGCCATCAAGTACCACCCTGGTATTTCCAGTTTCCTTTTCCTGGCTGAATCTGATACCTTTTAACCTCAGCCGGTTTATTATTTCGATGTTTTCTTCATCAGAAAAGTACAAAACTATACTGGCTGCTATCTTGGGACCAATCTCATGTACACCTGTAAGCTGTTCAGTGGTTGCATTAATAAGATCATCGATTGTCCTGAATTTTGTTGCTATTGTTTTTGCAACAGTTTCTCCTACATGCCTGATGCCCAAGGCAAAAAGTACGCGTGGATATTGAGTATTTAAAGACTTATTTATGCTTTTCAGGATGTTTGAAGCAGATTTTTCACCGAGTCGTTCAAGATTAACAAGCTGCTCCATTTTCAGATCATAAATATCCGGAAAGGTCCTGATAAGATTCTTGCTGAAGAGCAGATCTATGGTCTCTTCACCCAGTCCTTCAATATCCATTGCCTTTCTGCTGATAAAATGTTCGATTCTGCCTTTTATCTGGGGAGGACAATGAAGATAATTGGGACAGAAATGGTTTGCTTCTCCTTCGTTTTTAACCAGGGCGGTTCCACACTCCGGACAGTTTGAAATAAAAGATATTTTAGTACTGTTTTCATTCCGGAATGAGTGATCGACTCCTACTATTTTTGGAATTATTTCACCCCCCTTTTCAACATAAACCATGTCGTTAAGGTGAAGATCAAGCAGGGCAATCTGATCAGCATTATGAAGTGTTGCCCTCTTTACTCTCGATCCGGAAAGGAAAACAGGTTCGAGATTGGCCACTGGTGTTATATTGCCTGTCCGTCCAACCTGGTAAGTTACCGATAAAAGCCTTGTTGATGCCTCTTCTGCTTTATATTTATATGCTATTGCCCACCTTGGTGATTTGGCTGTAACTCCAAGCGTTTCCTGTAACCTGAGAGAATTAACTTTTATAACGACACCATCAGTGTCATATGGAAGTTTTTTCCGTTCTGATTCCCAGAAGGATATAAAATCAAGAACTTCTTCAATATTTCTGCAAAGCCTGATACTGTCAGGTACTCTGAATCCCCATTCTGAAGCCTCTTTGAGGTTATCGTAATGGTTATCATGAGGAAGTTCATCAGCAAGAAGAAAATAGACCATGCAATCCAGAGATCTTGATGCTACAATTCTGGGATCAAGCAGTTTAAGAGTACCTGCAGCTGCATTACGCGGATTGGCAAAAGGAGGGATTTCATCCTTTTTTCTCTCCTCATTAAGCCTGTTAAACACAGCCCTCGTCATAAGAATTTCACCTCTGATAATAAATTCGGAAGGCATTTTTTCCCCGCTGACCTTCAGAGGTATACTTTTAATTGTTTTTACATTTGAAGTCACATCATCACCTGAGGTTCCATCGCCTCTTGTTAAAGCCCTGTAGAGTGATCCGTTCCTGTAGGTAATACTTATTGAGGCTCCGTCAAATTTCAATTCGCAGACGTATTCAATTGATTCTGAAGTGTTTTTTTTGATCCTGGCATCGAAATCCCTGAGTTCTTCCTCACTATAAGTGTTACCGAGTGAGAGCATAGGGTATTTGTGTTCGTACTGAACGAATTCCTTCGTAATATCACTGCCAACCCTCCTCGTGGGCGAGTTTTCCACAATAAATTCAGGGAATTTTTTCTCAAGAGTATCCAGCTCATTTAACAGGATATCATACTCAAAATCTGAAATCATTGGCTGGTTCAAAACATAATACCTGTAATTATGATCTTCAATTTCACTTCGTAGCTTTTCAATTCGGTCCTTAGCTTCAGATTGTTTCATTGTCTTTAAGTTGCATATTGATTTTCTTCTTTTACCCCGACCCCAAGGGGAGCAAAGAAAATCAATTTTCTCCCCTGCCTGCCGGCAGGTAGGCTTTTGGGATGAGGTAAAAATTGATTTTCAAGCGATTTGTCCTATTTTGCTTATTCTGGCCGAAAGTCTATAATGCCTCTTCAGTTCCATACTCCTTCAACCCTGTTTCCGCATTTATTGCATTTTCCCCCGGTAATATTATTTGACGCAATCCTGTATCCCTGCCTAATAACCAATGTTGCATTGCATGACGGGCATATAGTGTCTGACATTTCATTACCAGGATTATTGCCTGTATAGACATATTTCAAGCCTTCCTCTTTTGCTATTGTAAATGCACTTTTAAGTATTTCAACAGGTGTCGGCGGCAATTGTTCAAGCTTATGCATCGGGTAGAACCTGCTGAAGTGAACGGGGGTGTTTTTAAACCCATTATCATTTAGCCACCTGCACATGCTTCTTATTTCATTTAGATTATCACTCCATGTTGGAACCACGAGATTGGTTATTTCGAGCCATATTCCCATATCCCTGTATGTTTTAAGAGAATCAAGTACCGGCTGTAATTTTCCTCCTGTAAGCTTCAGGTAGGTGCTTTCAGTGAAAGCTTTAAGATCAATATTGGCTGCATCAATAACGGAACAAAGCTTTTTCAAAGGTTCCGTATTTATATAACCATTCGATTTTACCACATTTTTAATTCCAGCTTTCTTTGCAAGAGTAGCTGTCTCAAAAACATATTCATAAAAAGTCATAGGTTCGGAATAGGTATATGCTATTGAAGCACAACTATTTTTAATGCACTCTTCAACTACTTTTCCGGGCATTAAATCATAATTTCTGGTCTTGTCAGGACTGGTCTGAGAAATTGTCCAGTTCTGGCAGTTCAGGCAAACCAGGTTGCAACCTGCAGTGGCAACCGAATATGCTCTTGACCCGGGAAGAAAATGGTACAGCGGTTTTTTTTCAATCGGATCGACATTGGCAGAGCATGGATTTCCAAACGCCAGGGTATATAACTTTGAATCATGAACTTTGCGGTTATTGCATTTGCTTAGCTCACCTTCTTTAAGGACACACTCGTTTGGACAGATTCTGCACATAATGCCTCTTGCAGTTTCCTCCTGATACATTGCAATTCTTTTATATATACCCTGTTGGTCAGATATCAATTCAGGCATTAAAGCCCTGCATGGCATACAGATCAGCCCTGCTGAAAATGCCAGTGATTTTTTCAGAAAATCACGTTTGCTGATATCGCATTTAGGATTCTGCATTTCTGTATGAATGGTTGTTGCAATATTTATTAAAACTACTATTTGTTCTTTATTGTTCCAAAAAGAAATCCTGCAAAAATAAATAATGATAACAAAAAGATTGAGACTTTAATTCCAAATGCTGGAACAGCAAATCCGGCTAAGAAAATGAAGCCAAATGCTGATCCTGCCAGGTCAGCACTGTAGGTTGCATATGAGTCTGGTTTAATACCTGCATTTATAGTAAGCTCCCTGAAGATATTCCCTGTAAGTAATGCCGGTAAAAAGGCTGAAAGGAGCAGTATAATCAACGGTAACAACTGACCACTGAGCTCAAGTATATAATTGAATATTAGTCCAAAACACAAATAAAAACAAAACAGAACTACACTTTTGAACCTGAATGAGACTGAGCTCAGAAAGTTGAAATTAATACCTGCACCTATAGCCAGCCCCGACATTAATCCGGCGATAATAAGTCCGGTTAGCTGATACATATTGCCTATTATGAGCTGAAGGATCAGTAATATAATTATCTCAAAGCCAGCAAGTGCTGAGGCGCTGAAATACATTATCATATTTCTTCTTCTTATACCTGCAGCAGGTACTGCGAAAAGAACGAACAGCAGAACTACTGATGGTATTTTCTGATTCAGGTCCCTGCTGAAATTATATGATTGAAAATGAAAACATGCTACAGGAAAAGATGCATTATTCTGACGTATTCCAGGGTCCATAAGATTTCGAACTTCATCAGATTTTTTTGTTATAAGATCATCTGAAAGGAAATCCGGACCGACATATGTATTGTTAATCTTCCTAATGTTTGTCAGATGACAAATGGATGATGACAATTCTTTATCGGATGCAATGAAATAAAGCTTATTGCCTGCAACAGGAATTACATTCTTAAATATGCCTGAAAGGCTATTAAAAATTGATGAATAGAGGTTGATGGATTCCTTGTTGAGGTAGTCATCGTAAGGACCCGGTGAACACATAAAAACTCCTCCCGGATTAAGATTTTTTTTAATATCTGCAAAGAATTCAGTTGTATAATATCTGTTAAGCAGAAGAGTAGAAGGAGGAGGGATAAGAAGGAGTATAGCATCCACACCTTCCCTTTGGCTTTTGATATATCTGAATGCATCGGTATTGGCAATAATCAGTTCAGCAGTCAGCGAATAATGTGTAGAATCTTCTTCTTTTGCCAGAGCAGGGTCCCTTTCAATATAGACAATTTTCTTAACCGGATATTTAAGTAATTCAGGAAGATGGGATTTAAGTGAACCTGATATTAATATTACTTTTTCGGGTGATTCGCATTGCAGCATGGCATAATGAATATTCTCTTCCCTGTCTGTAACATCATTTTTATAGGAAAGCAGCCTTTGATTATAGTAAGTGCTTTCTTCTCCTTTATAATTGCCCTTTGTAATATTGCCATAGGGAGTATCTTTTGTTGATGTAATTTTAATTCCAGGCAATAAAATCTGACGGAAGAGAGTATCCGGATTAAATAGTATAATAAGTGCTGCAAGAATTAAAATAAATATTTTAACTGAAAATTTTACCCTGTTGCTGGTGGTGAAGAAGTTCAGAAATACATAGGTATTCGCAAGGATTATTACTAATAAAATAAGCTGGTAGGAATTCAGAATTCCCGAGGCAAGCAATGATATGATCAGACCTGATGCTATACCTCCGGCAGTCTCTATGGAAAATGATTTTCCGGGCACAAATTTGTTCTCAGAAGCAGCTATTGTGATCAGCTTGACAAAGGTAAATCCTGATACAAGACAGAATGGGACCAGCACCAGAATAGTATAAATTATGCTGATCAGAAATGATGGTGTTTCGCCGGAATTCAGAAACAATCTTGATAAGAACAATAGCAGAAATAATGAAATCAACGGGCTCAGGGAGAATACAATGTTAATTCTTTTAACATCAGTCAGCTTGGACTTGCCTGCGATTGATGAGCCCAATGCCGATCCGATTAACCAGGAACCAAGGAATGTTCCTGTAATAAGTTCAAATCCACCTGCAATATTCATCATCTCCCTGATGAACAGAAACTGAACCGATGAGCTGATAAAACCCACGATAAAAAGGTTCAGGCTTATCTCAGATGATGTAATACTCTGAAAATCCCTGTACTCAGCCACCTGATCTGGCTTCTCTTGTATTATTTTGAAATATGAGAGATGACGGATGAAATGGAGAATACCTGTGATAGCCATCCATATCCCAAATTCGACATGCCATTTTAAAATGGATTTTATAAAAGGAATTTCCCATTTATAGGTTATCTGGAGTGCCATAAATACTCCGGCCACAGCAGTAATAAGGAAAGATGCCGTAAGAAGGTAATTCCAAAGTTTTATATGAACCTGAAGGGAAAAGTAACCAATTCTGTAGAAAAAATAACTGATCAGATATATAAGAATTGCGGTTAATCCAGTGCCAATAACATGATACATGGTTACTTTTGTTTTTCTTCGAGCACTATTCCTTCGTAGATAAATAATTCAGCATTTTTCCATCCATCCCATCCCAATCCTGCTTTATCACGCGAAGTATACCCCAGAAACTCCTCAACTGTCCAATGGTTCTCTGTTGCAACCTGAGGAAGCATTGTTCCTGATCTGAAATCCTTTTTGATGTATATACCATGCTTTCCCAAAACGATCTCATTAATATTATTTATTTTTTTCAATGGGCCCAGAACTGTGATCTCAATTTCAGTTTTTTTATATTCTTCTTTTGTGAGAGGCGAGAACCTGGGATCCTCGAATGCAGAGGATATCGCTGATGCCATTACAACTTCATAAAGCGGGTCTGAAGAGACGAAGCGCCCTATACAGCCTCTTAAATTACCCTCAATTTTCAGAGTAACAAATGCACCCATGGACAGCATGAACTTTGAGGGCATCTTTTTTTCGTCTGGTACAAAGTTCTTATTTTCCAGTTTTGATTGAATGCTGTTTCTGGCAAGTAAAAATAGCTGGGCTTTTTCTTCGTCTGTGAAAGAAATGTGTTCCGTTTCACCTGTCTTATTTTCAGTATTCTGCTTTTTCTCAATCAATGCAATAGCGTTATAGCCTACAACTTCATCTTTTCCGCCATAGGGAGAGTCTCCTGAATTACTGTAATCAACAAACTTGTATTCAACCTGATTATTATTTTCAGCAAGGTACATCAGTGTTAAACCTGAGGTCCAGCCACACATGCTTGTTGCCAATCCTCTGATCTGTTTTTCTGAATTTTTTCTTAGAGTGTTAAGGAATGTTTTGGGATCACCGGTTATGATGCTTAGTGCAGTTAATTTATCAGTTTCAACGGCATCTTTGTAAGGAGGATAGTGTGAAAAATCGCTGCTGATGACGAATAGGTTTTCGGAAGTGAACCAGGGTCTTAATGCTTCGGAAATCTGTTTTACTGTCTTTTCATTATTTGTTCCGATAATTATTGGAACGATCATTGGTTTATTTTTGAAATAATACTGGATAAATGGAATTTGCACTTCGATACTATGCTCCTGAAGATGTGCTGTTGTAGGGAAGTCAAAAACCCTGTTCTCACTTTTGAGACTATTGGCAATTTCCCTGTTTACACTGATCTTTCCCAGAGGAGTGAGATAATCTCCTGTATTATAAACTGATGCCCCATCAAATGCCATTATATGGCTTGAGCCGATAATAAAAATATTTTTATATGCAGTATTCTCTGGAATAGCAGAATAAGCTGCTGCTGCTGTTTCTCCTGAAAAAACATAACCTGCATGGGGACTGATTATTGCTCTGACATTCAAGGTCCCGGGTGACTTTTTACAATTTTCAAAAAGACCGGCGATATCTTTTCTAAGTGTTTCTTTATCTGCTGTGTAGAACCTTCCAGCTGCAACCGGTTCTCTGTCAATGGTCTTGTCTTGGGAATAAGTTTCCATAATAGTGAATATTGAAAACACAAAAATGAATACTGTACGCATGACTGTTACAATAGTTTGGCGTAATAAAGTTATGCCAAAAAAATTGAAGAAAGTATAATTTAAATGTAAATGTTGGGGGAGAAAACTAAAGAAGGATCATTGATTCTTTCAGAATTTCACTTTTCTCATCAGTACCATATATTTTGATTCCAATATTAATTGTTGGCACTCCAATAAGGTGTATTAATGGATGAAGTTCGTCCCTCAAATCTTCTGCATCCATATTATCAAACTCTTCAATACTAAAATAAAGATGTATCATCAAAGTGTTTTCAGGATCCTGCATACTTCCAAGAGCCTGAACTATTTTTCCAAGCCAGATAGCCGTTGCAGTATTAAAATATTCAAGGTTAAGCCTTAGATTTGTGGCTGGCCGTGGGTCCTTAATATATTCCAGAATCCACTTCAATATGCCCTCATAGATCAGAGCAGCATTCTCCGGGATTGATTTTCCTGACAGAATGAGTTCACCTGTTAAATTGTTTAAATCAACCTGAGGTGTCTTAGGAGTGGGTTCCAGAAAGAAGGTTTTCAGTTCCACAATGACGTATTTTATATATCTGTAAGAGAATAAGAACCACATCAAATTTATGACAACTTTTTCAATATATTTTTTCATTAATCAAAAAGAAATGCTCAGTTGTCAAAATTATCTGCCAGTTGGCTGATACAGCTTAATCCTGAAAGGAATTAATATCTTCCCTTTTGAAAATGTTTTATTGCAGGCCAATACTTTAAAATGTTATCTTTGCAGGCTGAAATTTGTAATAAAAAAATGGAGATTGTTCTAAAGCAAAAGGTAAAAGAAGCAGTTCAAATTCTTTATAATAACGAGGTAGCAGACGACCTTATTCAGATACAGGAGACGCGCAAGGAATTCAAAGGTGATTTCACTCTGGTTGTATTTCCTCTTGTACGCTTTTCAAGAAATACTCCTGAAAAGACAGGGGAAACCATTGGAAGTTATCTTCTTGATAATTTTAGTGCTGTCGTTGGGTTTAATGTTATAAAAGGTTTTCTGAACCTTGAAATTTCTGATTCGTGGTGGATTGAATATCTCGAAAAAATGACGGATGAAAAGAGTCATCTGGAGAACTGTCAGGTCTCAAAACCTGAAACAATCATGGTTGAATACTCCTCCCCGAATACCAACAAACCTTTACATCTTGGGCATGTGCGTAACAATCTTCTGGGTTATTCACTATATCGTATCTTATCCTCCTGCGGCCACAGGGTTATAAAAACCAATATTGTAAATGATCGGGGTATACATATCTGCAAATCAATGCTGGCCTGGCAAAAATTCGGGAATGGGGAGACACCTGAGTCGTCGGGAATGAAAGGAGACCATCTTGTTGGAAAATACTATGTCATATTTGAAAGGGAGTTCAGGATTGAGGTAGACAGACTGGTGCAGCAGGGATTGAATGTTGCCGAAGCAAAAAGCACAGCTCCGCTCATTAAAGAGATACGTGAGATGCTTTTAAAGTGGGAAGCAGGGGATAAAGAAGTCATTGATCTTTGGACAATGATGAACTCATGGGTATATTCAGGATTTGACGAGACCTATAAAAAACTTGGGGTGGATTTTGACAAGATCTACTATGAATCTGATACATATAAAATTGGAAAAGAAATTGTTCTTTCCGCCCTTGAAAGAAATATTCTTTACAGGAACGAAGATAGTTCAATATGGGCTGATCTTACTCCCGTTGGACTTGATCAGAAATTACTGCTTCGTTCCGATGGAACTGCGGTTTATATTACACAGGACTTAGGTACTGCAGTCGACCGTTACAATGAGTATAAATTCGATAAAAATATTTATGTTGTTGGCAACGAACAAAACTATCATTTTCAGGTACTAAGAGCTATCCTTAAACAGATGGGCTACACCTGGTCCGATGGTCTGATACATTTTTCTTATGGCATGGTTGAACTTCCTGAGGGTAGGATGAAGTCACGGGAAGGCACAATAGTTGATGCTGATGACCTTATTAAAGAGATGCTTGAAACTGCCAAGGAGGTTTCATTGGAACTTGGCAAACTGACCGATTTCTCAGATGAGGAAAAGGAGGATATCTTCAGGAAAATTGGTTTGGGTGCTTTAAAATACTATATTCTAAAAGTTGATCCACGCAAAAATATGACCTTTAACCCTGCGGAATCAATTGATTTTAATGGAAATACCGGACCATTCGTTCAATATACATATGCCAGGATCAAATCTGTCTTCAGGAAAGCAGAACAGATGGAAATTATTCCTGAACCCGGAAAACTATCCAAAGCAAAAGCTGGGGCAAAGGAGATGGACCTGATTAAACTGCTCAGGAAATTCCCGGAAATTGTATCAACAGCTGCAACGGGTTACAGCCCTGCATTAATAGCAAATTATTGTTACGATCTTTCTAAGGAATATAACCAGTTTTACCACGATTTCTCAATTCTTGGAGAGGCTGATCCGACTGTCAGAAATCTGAGACTTATTTTGTCAAAGGTAACCAGCGAAATACTTTTCAAAGGTATGTGGCTATTGGGTATTGAAATGCCTGAAAGAATGTAAAAAGACAGAAGTCGGAAAACGGAAGACGGAAGTCAGAAGTCAGAAAAAATTTATGCTTCGGACTTCGGTCTTCCAGCTTCGGACTTACAATATAAAAGTCTAATTTATTTATAAATAATTATATGTTTGAAAATCTAAGTGAACGGCTTGAAAGATCTTTTAAAATTCTTAAAGGGCAGGGCAGGATATCTGAGATAAACATTGCTGAGACACTTAAAGAAGTTCGCAGAGCATTGCTTGATGCCGACGTCAACTTTAAAATCGCCAAACAATTCACTGACACAGTTAAACAGAAAGCTCTGGGGCAGGAGGTTCTTAAGTCAGTTAACCCATCACAGATGATGGTAAAGATAGTTCATGATGAACTTGTTGACCTGATGGGTGGCGATAAAACTGAAATTAATATTAAGATCAATCCATCGGTAATTCTGATTGCCGGACTTCAGGGGTCTGGAAAGACGACATTCAGCGGGAAACTGGCAAAATGGGTAAAGAGTAAAAGAGGGAAGAACCCTTTGATTGTTGCCTGTGACGTTTACAGACCTGCAGCTATTGAACAGTTAAAAATCATTGGAATCCAGATTGAAGTACCAGTCTACTCTGAAGACGGGAATATGAATCCTGTTGTTATTGCCCGAAATGCTGTCAGAGAGGCGAAAAAGTTGGGGCATGACCTGGTAATTATCGATACCGCAGGTCGACTTGCTATCGATGAAGAGATGATGAATGAAATAGCTTCAGTCAAAGATGCTGTAAGCCCTCATGAAATACTCTTTGTAGTTGATTCAATGACCGGGCAGGATGCTGTTAATACTGCGAAGGAATTCAACGAAAGGCTTGATTTTGATGGAGTTGTCTTAACAAAACTCGATGGAGACACCAGGGGTGGAGCAGCTCTTTCTATTAAATCGGTTGTTAACAAACCAATTAAGTTTGTCAGCTCAGGAGAGAAAATGGATGCTATTGATATTTTCTACCCTGAAAGGATGGCTGACAGAATTCTTGGAATGGGAGATATTGTTTCTCTCGTTGAAAAAGCCCAGGAACAATATGATACGGAAGAAGCCAGAAAGCTTCAGAAGAAGATCGCAAAAGATCAGTTCGATTTCAACGATTTTATTGCACAGATCCAGCAGATTAAGAAGATGGGAAATGTTAAGGATCTTATGTCAATGATACCCGGAGTCGGTAAAGCTGTAAAAGATCTTGACATAGATGATAATGCTTTCAAGGGGATTGAAGCAATTATCAGAAGTATGACTCCTGAAGAGAGAATTAATCCTGTTGTTCTTAACGGCAGCAGAAGAAAAAGGATTGCTCTGGGAAGTGGAACAAGTGTTCAGGAGGTCAATAAGCTTCTGAAACAGTTTGATGAGACCCGGAAGATGATGAAAATGATGACTAAAGGTGGAAATGTAGCCAGGCTTATGGGAAGGAAATAATCTGTTTTATGTATAAAATCATTGACGGTAAAAAGATTGCAGCTGAGATAAAAAATGAAATTGCGGCAGAAGTTGTAAAACTAAAATCTGCCGGAAGAAAAACACCACATCTGGTTGCAATACTGGTTGGAAATAATGGCTCCAGCGAAACTTACGTTGCCAACAAAGTAAAGGACTGTGAGGAAGTAGGTTTCAAATCAACAGTTCTGCGGTTTGGCAATAATGTTACTGAGGTTGTTATTCTTGATAAAATTGCCGAACTAAACAGTGACGCCGATGTTGATGGATTTATTGTTCAGTTACCATTACCTGGTCATATTTCGGAAAACAAAGTGATCCAGGCAATTGATCCGAAAAAAGATGCAGACGGGTTTCACCCAGTAAACCTTGGCAGGATGGTTATCGGCTTGCCTGGATATCTTCCTGCAACACCATACGGGATTGTTGAACTTATTAAAAGATATAATATTGAAACTTCCGGCAGGAACTGTGTGGTCATAGGTCGCAGCAATATAGTCGGAAGACCTGTAAGTATTCTTCTTTCACAAAAAGGAATGGATGCAACAGTCACCGTTGTTCACAGTCGCACTAAAAATATCCATAATATTGTAAGCATGGCAGATATTATAATTGCAGCAATCGGATCGCCTGCTTTTGTAACTGAAGATATGGTGAAACCAGGGGCGGTCGTTATTGATGTCGGAGCAACGCGCATTTCAAGTACAGAGACAAAATCAGGTTATAAGCTGGTTGGTGATGTTGATTTCGAGAATGTAGCTCCAAAATGTTCTTATATAACTCCTGTTCCCGGGGGGGTTGGACCAATGACTAGGGTATCGCTGTTGCGGAATACTCTTATGGCTGCTTCAAAAATCTAAAATTATTGGTCTGTTTTCAATGCCTATTTTTCAGGGAACTTATAACCTGTGAAGTAGAGATCAAATCCACCTTTTCCGCCCAGTCTGTTAGATGAAAACATAAGAAAATTGTTTGTAAAATCAGGATGATAACCGATTACAGGCCTGTATTCGTCCGATGAAGTATTAATGCCAGGGCCAAAATTGATGGGGGAACTCCATTTACCTTTTCTGAATACTGAATAATAAAGGTCATATCCTCCAAGCCCGCCGGGTCGGTTGGATGTAAATATCATAATATTTTTGAACACCATCGGGCACTTATCATCACTGGCACTGTTCACACTATCTGCCTTTGCTGAAGCAGTGAAGACAAGATTAAACCATTTGGGAATTTCCATCTCAGCAGGTTTCGGGTGCAGGAAAATATCGAAATTCCCATTTCTGTCAGATGTAAAATATGCTGTATCCATGTTTGAATCAAAACAGAAATAGGCATCATCAGATGTGGTATTAAAGAGATTTACCGGAAATGGTCCCTCAATAGCCGGCAGGCTAGATGTATATACCGGACGGTTTCTTAGATAAAACAAATCAAGTTTCCCCTGCGAGGTTACTGAGGAAAGCACCATATATTCGTATCCGTCTATTGAACTGAAAAGACGGTAAGGGCCGAAATCATTACCGGGAGTAACAGCAGTACTAATAAGTTTACTGAGGAAAGCATCATTGGTCATGGCAGATCCAAGTCCGAAATTACCGGTTGTTTGATCAAATACAAAAGAGATTATTGCCTGCTCAAGGTCAAATTGTCCTCCGGCACTTTTCCTGTTACTTGAGAAAATAATAGGAGAATTTCCTGTTAGCTGATATAAATCGGTATTGTAGTCATCGTATACTGAGTTAATATCCAGCAGATTAAACACTGTATCAGGGAAGGTGCCATAGGGATATTTGATTGGATCTTCTGTTTTTTTGCAGTCAGTAAGAAATACTGAAATAAATGATATACTAAAAACCACTATCACAAAATAATTGAATGATGATTTTTTCATATATGTTAATTTTTGAAACGGAATCTATACAAATATATTAATATAAAATGAAAAACCGGGAGGTCGCCCGGTTCTTCGAAGGTAGAATTTAGGTTAATTCTAGGGTAAATAAGGTATGGTTATATGAAATATACTTGTTTACAGATAATAGATGATATTTTAAGGTATGAGGTTGCGTGATGAGGTCAAAAAATAATTATTTAAATTCAATATGTTTGTATTACACAGTAATTCAGGTGTTTGTTAAAATAGTTAAATTGTTAATAAATGGCAACCATTGTAAATGACCTTATTAAAATTAGTATTAATTTTGTAAACATATTTTTGTGAGCCATGGAAGATGATAAGTATGGGCTTTCCTATGAGGAAGAGGTGAAACATGCTGTACAGAAGTTTGAGAGAATGAGAAAAAATAATGAAAGTTATTTTTTTGATGTTGTTGAGTTTGAAACGATTATTGATTATTACATAGATAGCAATAACTCATCCAAGGCATTTGAAGCAGCCACTTTGGCTTCAGAGCAACATCCAAATTCAATTTCAATACAATTAAGGAATGCCAGAGTATTGCTCGACAAAGGTAGAGCAGTGGAAGCTCTCAGACTGCTTAAAAAACTTGAAAGCATTGAACCCGGAAACCATGAAATATATATTGCCAAAGGTACTGCTCTGGGTATGCTTGGTGACATCCAGGGTGCAAAAAAGATGTTCGATTATTCTCTCACGCTCGATTCTGAAGATCTGGAAAATATCCTGTTTTCAATTACTTCTGTTCTTCAGAATCTCAACTATTATGAGTACCTGATTCCATATATGATGCGACTTGTTGAGATGGAGCCGGAATTCAAAGCCCATCTTTACGATCTTGCTTATGCATATGAGAAAATAGAGGATTTTGAGAACAGTATTAAACTTTATCTGAAATATCTTGAGGAAGAACCATTTTCCGACAGTGCCTGGTATAACCTGGGTATAATTTATAATAAGCTTGATCAGTCTGAGAAAGCTATGGAAGCCTATGATTTTGCTCTTGCCATAAATTCACAGAATACTTTTGCATTATTTAATAAAGGGAATATTCTAAGTAATATTGAAAGATATGCTGAAGCAGTTCCTGTCTATCATGAATATCTCGAAAACGAGCCTGATAGCTTTGAGGCAATGACCTATCTTGCTGAGTGTTATGAAAAAACAGGTGAGGTTACCATGGCAAGGAAATATTATCAGGAAGCCATCGAGCTTGCTCCGGATTTTGCTGATCCATGGTTTGGTTTGGGTATTGTAGCATTAAATACTGGTAATACAGATGACAGTCTGATATTTTTCAGAAAAGCTGTCCGTCTTGATGATGAAAATCCTGAGATATGGTACCTGCTTGGAAAGGCACATTATACAAAAGGGGAGAAGAAAGCCGCATTACGTTGTTTCAGAGAAGCACTTAAGCTCGATGCCTATTATGATGAAGTATGGGCTGATCTGGGAAACATTATAATTAAAGACGGACTTACAGAAAAAGCCCTCCCATATCTCGAACACGCTTATAAAGTTACAGGTGATTTACCTGGCATTAACTACCTGCTTTCTTCATTTTATTTGCATACAGGGAATAATGAAAAAGCTTTCAGGCATCTCTCAATTGCATTAAATCTAGACAAAGATCTGTTCGCTGAATTTGAAGATATTTTTCCTAAGGAAAGATTCCACAGGAAGATTAAAAAACTTCTTGAGGGGAATGGTCTGATCGGATAATATAATTTTATTTAACCAGAAATGAAAAATATCCTCCCATTCATGCCTGAAAGGCCTGTAAAGCCAAGAAATTCGGGTATAACCATGGTAATGGACAAAGGCCTCAGCACAAGGGAAGCTGAAGATTTTATGTCTGTTGGAAGCGAATATACCGATTTCGTCAAACTTGGTTTTGGAACCTCTCTCATAACACCGGGATTTGAGAAAAAAATTGGTATTTATAAGAAGGCTGGTGTTATACCATACTTCGGAGGTACTCTGTTCGAGGCATTTATTATCAGAAACATGTTCACAGAGTTTATTGAATTTCTTGACAAACACGAAATTGACATGGTCGAAGTTTCTGACGGTTCATATGATATTGACCATAAGAAGAAGCTTGATTATATAAGCAGACTTGCCCGGAGGGGCACTGTAATATCAGAGGTTGGTTCCAAGAAAAAGGAGGTTGTGTACTCCCCGGAAGAATGGGTAGCTATGATGAAATCTGAACTGGATGCAGGTTCTGTAAAGGTGATTGCAGAGGCCCGGGAGTCTGGAACTACGGGTATTTATAATGAAGATGGTTCTATCAATAATTCAATTATCAGCGGTATTTCTCATCACGTCAAACTTGAAAATGTAATATGGGAGGCTCCTTTAAAATCACAACAAGCCTGGTTCATCAAACAGTTTGGCGCGAATGTTAATCTTGGAAATATTGCACCAAATGAGATTATCCCTCTTGAATCACTGCGTCTAGGCCTTCGGGGAGATACATTTTTTCAATTCCTGCCTGATGAGCTAAAACAGTAGGAATCAATAATTCAATTCCATTATCTGATAAATAATCTTCAAAAAATGAGAAAATTTGGCCTCATAGGATATCCTCTGGGACATTCTTTCTCAAAAAAATATTTTACAGAGAAATTCATTAATGAGCAAATTAATGATTGCTCTTATGAAAACTTTCCTTTGATCAACCTAAGCCAATTTCATGATCTTATTTTTAAGGAACCGGATCTCTGCGGACTAAATGTTACAATTCCCTATAAGTCGGACGTGATCAGTTTACTTGACCGCATATCACCGGAAGCTGATGAAATTGGAGCCGTGAATGTAATTAAAATTAGCAGGCTGAAAGGCAATATAAAATTATCCGGGTTTAACAGTGATGTAACCGGGATCAGAGATTCTCTGTTGCCTTATATTACTCAAAATGTCAGAAATGCCGTTGTCCTTGGTACAGGGGGTAGTTCACGGGCTGTATGCTGGGTTCTGAAAAAGCTTGGACTTAATATCACTGTCGTGTCACGGATAGCTAAGCCTGGAATAATTGCCTACTCTGACATTGATTCGCAAATGATTAGAAACGCAGATGTGATTGTCAATACAACTCCTCTTGGCATGTTCCCTGATATTGAAAGCAGACCGGATATTGATTACAGATTGCTTAACAGTAAGCATATATTGTTCGACCTTGTATATAATCCGGAGCTTACCTCATTTCTTAAGATGGGATGGGAGCAGGGCTGTAAAACCATAAGCGGCATAAAAATGCTGCATTCTCAGGCAGAGAAAGCCTGGGAAATATGGAACAATGATAACTTGTAGATTTAGATTTCGTGAGCGGTGAGTCTTTAGTCGAATACTAACCGTCAATCGTTCTTCTCGCACCCTTTCTTCTCACCCAGTATCTGGGATCGCATTCAGTACATTCCTGTTTCCAGTAGCCAGGTGTCACAAATGAACCCTCCCTTGTCTTGAGCAGTCGCTCGTAAACTGCAAATACAGGATTGAAAACAAGGTCAGTAACACCTATTGTATATTTTGGCTCCCCTCCCTCTGTTTCCAAAGGTTCCTTCAACTCTTTTACTTCCAGGTTATTGAATGTTAAAAGGTCGCTGAGGAAGGCAACACGTTCAAGAGTTACTCCGGTTTCGACAATAGTACACCGAACGCCATCTATCTCGCTTACAATATGTTTTGCATTATTTATAGCCATATACTTTTACTTTAACCTTAACCTTAACCTTAACCTTAACCTTAACCTTAACCTTAACCTTAACCTTAACCTTAACCTTAACCTTAACCCACCCCGGCCCCTCCAGGGAGG
>Ga0208980_10000231_pt1 | contig 29395 bp, 29 predicted proteins | sample WetSurMetagenome_3_FD_187993 | JGI IMG/M metagenome (GOLD analysis project Ga0208980, IMG submission 187993) | Wetland microbial communities from Twitchell Island in the Sacramento Delta, sample from surface sediment Aug2011 Site A1 Bulk (version 2) | ecosystem: Environmental > Aquatic > Marine...
GTGCACACCAAGACCCGAGTCGGACGGGACATTCCTGTCGAGCAGGTCGAGAAGACCCACGACGCGATCCTCTGGGCGCTCGGCTGCCAGACCGGCCGTGGCCTGCCGGTTCCCGGCTGGGAGGGCACCCCGAACTGCGTGAGTGGCGTGGCGTTCCTCAAGGCCTTCAACGAAGGTCGCATGAAGGTGACGGCCTCCAAGGTCGTGTGCGTGGGTGGCGGCGACACCTCGATCGACGTCGTGTCGGTCGCGCGTCGCATCGGCCACATCGAGCACACGAATCCCGGCCAGCTGCCCGAGTCCGTGCTGCAGGACGGCTACGTCGCGCACGACTCCGCCGTCACTGCGGCGCGCCAGGGTGCGCACGTGACCCTGACCTCGCTGTTCGCGAAGTCGCAGATGACCGCCGCGGAGCACGAGGTGCACGACGCCCTGACCGAAGGCGTCACCATCCTCGACGAGGTCATGCCGCTCGAGGTCATCAAGGGCGCAGACGGTCGCGCGCAGGCCTTGAAGATCTGCCGCTGCACGTTGGACAAGGGCCGGCCGATTCCCATCGAGGGCACCGAGCAGGTCCTCGAGGCCGATCTCATCGTCTCGGCCATCGGCCAGGGCGGCGACCTGTCGGGCCTCGAGCAGTTCGACAACGGCCGCGGTCTCATCAACTCGGATGCGTTCTACCAGGTGCCGGGCAAGCCGGGCCATTTCGTGGCCGGTGACATCATCCGTCCGCACCTGCTGACGACGGCGATCGGCCAGGCGGCGATCGCGGTGGACAGCATCCACGAGTTCCTGAACAAGCAGGACCACAAGAAGCGCCCGAAGGTCGACGTGCACCACTTCGACCTGATGAGCAAGCTGCACGAGACCGGCCTGCAGCCGGCAGAGTTCAACGTCGCCGAGCGCGGCGACCTGCGCGGCACGGCGTCCGGCAACTGGGCGGTCCACAACTACGAGGACCGGTCGTTCCAGGAGATCATCCCGCACGACGAGCTGTTCCTCGGACATTTCGGCTTCCATGCCCGCAACAAGCGCCGGGAAGAGGTGCCGACCGCCGAGGAGGTGCTGGGCCACTTCCAGGAGCGGCTGATCGCCCTGTCCGATGCGGAGGCCCGTGACGAGGCGAAGCGGTGCATGAGCTGCGGCATGTGCTTCGAGTGCGACAACTGCGTCATCTTCTGCCCGCAGACGGCGGTCTACCGGGTCAACAAGAAGGAGTCGACGACCGGCCGCTACGTGGCGACTGACTACGCCAAGTGCATCGGTTGCCACATCTGCGCCGACGTGTGCCCGACCGGCTACATCGAGATGGGCCTGGGCGAGTAAGCAACGCAAACGGAGTCACCCATGTTCGGTATGGTGACCAGAGGACTGCTGACCGGCCTGCTGGCGGGGGCGCTCGTCGCCCTCGCCGGTACCGCCGGTGCGGACGCGAACTGGAAGCAGACGACCAACTCGAAGGCAACGAAGCTCGAGCAGTGCGTCCGCCCGACCGGTGAGATTCGCCGCTATCACATGGATCTGCTGAAGCACCAGCGGGACGTGACCGTCCACCAGGGTGTGCGCAAGACGCCGGATGCCCTGGCGGGCTGCATAGACTGTCACGTCAACAAGGATCCGCAGGGCAAGTCGATCCCGGTCAACGGGGACCGCCAGTTCTGCAGCTCGTGCCACGCGTTCGCGGCCGTCCACCTGGACTGCTTCCAGTGTCATTCCACCGTCCCAACCGGCAGATGAGTCGGAGGTGAGTCGCCGTGATGAACGCTGAACCGACCGATGCGGGCCGCCGGGACTTCCTCGGCAAGGCCGCGATCGTGGGCGCGACCGTGGTGGCGCCCGGGATCGTGCTCCACGCGGTGGCCGAGGCCGCGCCGCGCAGCGAGGCCGTCTCGAGCAAGGTCCGCTGGGGCATGCTGATCGACACGACCAAGTGCGCGGACGGCTGCCGGGCGTGCGTGGACGCCTGCGACCAGGAGAACGGGCTCAACCTGCAGACCAGGCCCGAGGGCGAGGACGCCAAGAAGTGGGACGAGCAGCGCGCGGTCTGGATCCGCAAGGTCAAGGTGCGCGACAACCTGACGGGCCGGGTCACCGGTCTGCCGGTGATGTGCCAGCACTGCGAGCACCCGCCCTGCGTCGACGTCTGCCCGACGGGCGCGTCGTTCAGGCGGGCGGACGGCATCGTGATGGTGGACCGGCACATCTGCATCGGCTGCCGCTACTGCATGATGGCCTGCCCCTACAAGGCGCGGTCGTTCATCCACGAGGCGGTGGAGGACAAGCTGACGCTGGCGCCGCGCGGCAAGGGCTGCGTCGAGTCGTGCACCCTCTGCGTGCACCGCCTCGACAACGGCCGGACGACGACCGCCTGCCAGGACGCCTGCACGAAGGACGGCCACGCGGCGATCGTGTTCGGGGACCTGAAGGACCCCAACAGCCCGGTGTCGAAGGCGCTGGCCCAAGTCCAGAGCAATCAGATCCGCCCCGAGCTCAAGCTCGACACGGGCGTGCGTTACCACGGTCTCTGATCCGACCGGAGCGCTAGTCGATGAAGAAGACACAGTTCAGCGAATGGGGCATCAGCAGCCCGCGGTACTGGGGCCTGCTCGCCTTCCTGGCGGCGGTCGCCGGCGTCGGCGGGCTCGCCGCGCTCTACATGGAGCACAACGGCCACTGGCTCACCGGGATGACCAACCAGGTGGTCTGGGGCACGCCGCACGTGTTCGCGGTTTTCCTGATCGTGGCGGCGTCGGGTGCGCTCAACGTCGCGTCGATCGGCTCGGTGTTCGGCAAGAAGATCTACAAGCCGTTGGCCCCGCTGTCGGGCCTGCTGGCCGTCACCCTGCTGATCGGCGGGCTCATGGTGCTCGTGCTGGACCTCGGCCGGCCCGACCGGCTGATCGTCGCGATGACGTACTACAACTTCAAGTCGATCTTCGCCTGGAACATCATCCTCTATACGGGCTTCATGGCGATCGTGCTCGTCTACCTCTTCACCATGATGGAGCGGAAGATGAACGCGTACGCGAAAGCGGTAGGCACCTTCGCCTTCGTCTGGCGTCTCGTGCTCACCACCGGTACGGGCTCCATCTTCGGTTTCCTGGTGGCGCGCGAGGCCTACAACTCCGCCCTGCTCGCGCCCATGTTCATCGTGATGTCGTTCGCCTTCGGCACGGCGATCTACATCCTCGTGCTGATGTACGCGTTCCGCGCCGACAACCGCTCCCTCGGTGACATCGTGCTGTTCCGCCTGAAGAACCTGCTCGGCGTCTTCATCGCCGGCATGTGGTACTTCACGCTCGTCTACCACCTCACCAACCTGTATATCACCGAGAATCACGACTTCGTGGCCTTCGTGCTTCGGGACGGCGGCATCTACACGGCGGCATTCTGGCTCGGCCACATAATCGTCGGCGTGGTGATCCCGCTCGGCATCATCTATCACCCCGTGCTCGGCCAGTCGCGCCGCTGGATCGCAGGTGCCTGTGCCGCGGTCATTCTCGGCGGCCTGGCGAACATGTACCTGATCATCATCGGCGGCCAGGCCTTCCCGATGACCCTGTTCCCCGGCAAGACGATCATCGAGTCGGGCTTCTACGATGGCGTCAACGGCCTGCCCGCCGCCTATTCGCCGAGCATCCCGGAGTTCCTGCTCGGCTTGGGTGGCGTCGCGGTCGCGCTGCTGCTGACGACCGTCGGCATCCGCATGCTGCGCTTCCTGCCGGCCTCGCTGGCCGACGAGGTCGCCGACCCGCACGGCGGCAAGACGGCCGCGGCCCACTGACGGGGTCCCCGGACCACGGCGCAGGTGCTGGCGTGTCCGGCCCTGCGCCGTTTTCGTTCCCGCCGGTCGGTCAGCCCTCGCGTCGGACCGCCTAGGCGCCATGAGTCACCTGTTCATCTCTGCCGCCCACAAGTCCTCGGGCAAGACGACCCTCAGCATCGGGCTCTGTGCCGCACTGCGCGCCCGGGGCCGCGTCGTCCAGCCGTTCAAGAAGGGGCCGGACTACATCGACCCGCTCTGGCTGTCGCAGGCGGCCGGCCGGCCCTGCTACAACCTCGACTTCTACACGATGGCCCGCGACGAGATCGGGCAGACGTTCCAAGAGCAGATGGGCGGCGCCGACCTCGGCCTCATCGAGGGCAACAAGGGGCTCTACGACGGCCTCGATCTGGACGGCTCCAACTCGAACGCTGCACTCGCCGCGCTGCTCGGGGCGCCGGTCGTGTTGGTGCTGGACACGCGCGGCATGACTCGCGGCGTCGCGCCGCTGATCCTCGGCTACCAGGCCTTCGACCCGAAGATCTGCATCGCCGGGGTGATCCTCAACCACGTCGGTGGCGCCCGGCACGAGGGCAAGCTGCGGCAGGTGATCGAGCACTACACCGACGTGCGGGTGGTCGGAGCCGTGCCACAGGCCCGCGAGCTCGAGATCGTCGAGCGTCACCTTGGGCTGATGCCCAGCAACGAGAGCCGGCAGGCGGCCGCGCAGATCGAGCGGCTCGGGGCACGCATCGGTAGCGCGGTGGATCTCGATGCCGTGCTGGCCATCGCCGCACAGGCGGCGCCGGTCGGTCCGGCGCCCCGGGCCGAGGCCGCGCCCGTGCCGCGCGTGCGCATCGGCATCGCGCAGGACGAGGCCTTCGGCTTCTACTACCCGGGTGACCTCGAGGCCCTGCGTCGGGCAGGCGCGGAGCTGGTGCCCTTCGACACCCTTCGGGATGCCCGGCTCCCCGATGTGGACGGCCTGTTCATCGGCGGCGGCTTTCCGGAGGCGCGGATGGCGGAGCTCGAGGCGAACGCGCCGATGCGCGAGGCAGTCGCCGGCTTCATCGAGGACGGTGGTCCTGCCTACGCGGAGTGCGGCGGCCTCATGTACCTGGCGCGCTCCCTCGCCTGGCACGGCAAAGTCTGTAAAATGGCCGGCGTGATTCCGGCGGACGTCGTGATGTGTGAGCGGCCGCAGGGCAGGGGCTACGTCCGACTGAGCGAAACCGGCGAGAGCCCATGGCCGACGCCGCAGGACGGGCCCGCGGAGATCGCCGCTCACGAGTTCCACTACTCGCGGCTCGAGAACGTGGCGCCGGACGTCCGTTACGCCTATCGGGTGCTGCGCGGCCACGGCATCGACGGCAGCCGGGACGGCCTGGTCCACAAGAACCTGCTGGCGAGCTACACGCACCTGCGGGACGCCGGCGGCAACCACTGGACGCGACGCTTCGTCGCGCACGTGCAGGCCTGTCGCGACCGGGCGGCGGGCCGGACTGCGAAGTGCTGAGGTAAGGATCATGTTCCAGGTCACTCCCGCTGCAGCGCGGCAGGTCCGCGAGGCGGCCAAGCAGGGCGGCGCCGAGGGGATGGCGCTGCGGCTCGCGGCGCAGCAGCGCCCGGACGGCTCGTTCGATTACCGCATGGGCTTCGACGAGGCCACCGACGACGACATCTGCTTCAAGTCCGAGGGGGTCGAGGTCTGCATCGCCCCGGAGTACGTCCCGCTGCTGGACGCGGTCGTCATGGACTACGTCGAGCTCGAGCCGGGCGAGCAGCGCTTCATCTTCCTGAACCCCAAGGACCCCAGCTACGTGCCGCCCGCGGATGCCTGAGGATCGGCATTCCCGCCACTGAGCGGCGGTCCGTCGACACTGCCAGCCGATGCTCGCCGCCGAAGACGCGTTGCGTCTGAACGTGCTGCTGGCCAACCAGCCGCTCGCGATCCGCATCAACGAATCGACGATGACCGTGCACGGGCTCACCGTGCGCGGCGAAGCGGAGATACGCCTGCATCCCGACTGCCGCGCGGAGCAGTACGTCAAGCGCGTCAAGGAGATGCTCTCTGGCCAGGTGCTCGGCTCTCCCGGCGGTTACCCGGTGTACCTGCAGCGCTGGACCCGCATGGGGCAGATGCGCGATCAGAGCCTCGAGCAGCTGCTCCTGCTCGGCGAGCCGGAGGCCGTGGTCGCGGCCGTGTGCGCCGCCGGGCTGACCGACGAGCTCGCGCGCCGCGCCTGGTGGGTCCTGGAGGATGCGGAGAACGCCCGACGCATGCTGCACCGCGAGGCCGTCGTGCGGGGGCGGATGGGCGCGGTCCTGGCCGGCTACCTGGCCGAGCACCTGCCGTTCGAGTCCGAGCCGGAGAAGATGATCGAGACCGTGCGCCTCGTCCTCCAGCCCGGGCTGATCGACGACGCGGTGCGCGACGACCTTTGGCGCAAGGCGGCGCGTCGCAACGCCTACTACGTCGGCTTCCTGGCCGCGTTGCCCGACGCCCTGCCCGTGGTGGCGCCGGCCCATCCAATGGCCGCGGCGCTCGCGCCGGCACTCGCTGCGGCTGCAGCCGACCCGGCTGCCGCGCTGCTCGGGCGTGTGCTGTCCCCGGCCGGCCAGGCTTACCTGGACACCGTGAAGCTCGTCCTCGACAAGCCGACCAACCAGGACGTCGTGAACAGCCTGCTGAACGTCGTCGCCGGGTATTTCGGCGCGCTGCGGCCCGAGGGTGCGCCGGACGCCACGATCGAGGCGCTGGAGGCGGAGGCCGCGTGCTTCGCGGCCGGGCTGCAGGGGGCGGTCGCGAGCCTGGTCGAGCGCGAGGCAGGGCTGCGCGACGTCGTCGAGTCGATGCGGGTGCTGTCGGGGCTCAGCTACGGCGTGGTGCGGCCCGTGTTCGGCGACAGCACGGCGATCGGGAGCCTGATGCGGCGCAAGCTCGAGCCCCTGTTCGTTCCGCTGCGTCGTCACGTCGACCGGCTGCGCGGGGGGCGCCGCTGAGGCCGGGCGCACGCTTTCCCGCCAATCTGTGTAGGATCGCGCGCGGGCCCGCGGGTGTAACCTGTGCGACGAAAGAAGTGGCCGGGTGTTGTCCGGCCGGGAGTCGTCGGCAGGAACGATTGCGCCATGGGACACCGGGTCAAGGTCCATCCGACCGGTCAGAGCTTCGAGGTCCAGCCCAGGGAGACGCTGCTCGACGCAGGGCTGCGCGCCGGGCTGAATCTTCCCTACAACTGCGGCACGGGCACCTGTGGTGGATGCCGCATCCGTGTGGTCTCCGGCAGCGTCCGCGAGGCTCCGTACGACTTTCGCTTCAGCGACGCTGAGCGTGCGGCAGGGTGGGTGCTGCCCTGTCGGGCCGAGACCTGCTCTGACCTCGAGATCGAGGCTCGGCTCTACGAGACGGCGGCGGATGTCCCCGCGCAGCGCGTGCTGGCGAAGGTGTCGTACGTCGAGGTGCTCCAGCCGGCCGTCGTCCAGTTCAGCGTGCGCACCCCTCGTACCCAGACGCTGCAGTTCCTGGCAGGCCAGCGGGTGTCGGTCCGATTCAGCGGCGTGCCGGCACGCGAGCTTTCACTGGCGAGCTGTCCGTGCGATGGGCTGCATCTGCGCTTCCACGTCCGACGGGACGATGCCGACCCGTTCAGCGCGTTCGTGTTCGAGCGGCTGCAGCGCGGTGAGCGCGTCGAGCTCGCCGGTCCCATGGGCCGCTTCCTGCTGCACGACGAGTCACCCCGCAAGCGCCTGTTCGTCGCCTGGGAGGGCGGCTATGCGCCAGTCTCCAGCCTGATCGAGCACGCGATCGCGCTCGACGCGGACCGGACGATGCATCTCTACTGGCTGTCCGCGATCCCGGACGGGCACTACCTCTCCAACTACTGCCGCGCGTGGGTCGACGGGCTCGATGACTTCCACTACCACAGCATCGATCTGGCGCCCCGGGGCCAGCCGACGCTGGAGGCAGCGCTCGAGGGCGTCCTGCACGACCGGCCGGACTTGATCGACTACGACGTCTACGCCGCGCTGCCCGAGGCCGCGCTGGAGCCGGCGCGCCAGCGGTTCATGGCGCACGGCCTGCCGCCGTCGCAATGGCGCGGCGAGGTGGTGCCAAGGCCCTGAGGCTCGCGGCCCGCTTCACAACCCGCTCGCTTTCCTCGCCAACGAATCCGAGGGCGTTGGGCGCGACTCGGACGGCCAGGGCGGGTCGCGTGCCTGCCACGGACCGGGTGTGCTTCGCAAAGAAGGCGTCGACGCGAGGAATGCAGGGACGTGGCGCTGAGGATCCGCACGGCGCCCGACTGCAGAATTCTTTACGAGCCTGCTGGAAATACCCAGCGGTACAGGCGCAGTTCGCTCGCTACTCTGTTCGCAGAGAGCGAATCTGGTCCTGAGGCGGGCGCCGTCCGGTTCCGGTGCCCCCGACGGGTTCCTGTTCACCGCAAACAGCAGGAGAAATGAGCATGCAATCCAGGCGCCTAAGGCTGGTCTTTGTCCTCCCGGTCGTCGCGCTCGCGGCGGGAGGTGCCGTAATCTCCGCCACCACCCACGAGCGCGGCGTCGAAAGAGGTCGGTACCTGAGCATCATCGGCGGCTGCAATGACTGCCATACCCCCGGGTACCTGGAAAAGTCCGGGGCCGTCCCGGAGAGCCTTTGGCTGAGCGGCAGTCCGGTCGGTTTTCAAGGCCCGTGGGGCACGACCTATGCCGCGAACCTGCGGCTCGTTGCGGCGTCGATGTCGGAGTCGCAGTGGCTCACGCACGCGCGGGCGGCGCGGCGTCCGCCCATGCCCTGGTTCAACGTCCGGACGATGTCTGACCCCGATCTCAGCGCGATCTACGCGTACCTGCGCAGCCTCGGCCCCGCCGGTGCGTCGGCACCCGCCTACGTTCCACCTGGGGAAAACGTGGCGACCCCGTACATCGACTTCGTACCAAAGAATCTGCCTCCCGCCGGGTGAGGTCGTCCGCGTGCGATTCCCCGCGCGACCTGCTGTCGTGCGGCGGCGTGTCGGCGCTGCCCGGGGGCCGCGCTCGCGCTACTTCCGCCGCGACCGCTTCTTCACCTGGTAGGCGGCGACCTCGCGCATGATCGCGGAGTAGGGCAGGGCGGCGAGCTCGCCGAAGGCGTCGCGGGCCCGGCACAGCAGGCCGTGCACGTCGTCGATGGGTGCGCTGGTGGTCGCATCCGGCTCGAGCGCGGCGCGGATTCCCCGCAGCCCGCCCACCTGGATCTTCATGGCCTTGCCGTGGGGCAGCACCCCCTCCTCCGAGGCGGCCTTCAGCGCGAAGCGTGCCGCGTCGCGCAGCAGGGAAAGGACCTCGAGGCACTGCGCCTGGGCGTCGTCGGCACCGCAACGCACCCCCTCGCGCTCGGCGATGCAGAAGCGCTCCGCCTGCGAGCACTGGCACTCGTTGGTGAGCACGCTCTTCTCGTAAGCGCAATAGCGCTCGTTGACGTCACGGTAGGTGCGGCGGAACGCATCCTGGTCCATGGCCGTCAGTCGCGCTGTTCGCGAATCCGTCGCAAGAGGCGGCGGCCGTGCTTGTCCGGGCGGCCGGGCGGTGGCTGCGTCGCGGCCTCGTGCAGGGCGCGGCGGTCCGCGATCTGCTGCTCGCGCCGTGCCCGGCTGTCATCCGTCTCCCGGTAGAACCCAGCCGCCTCGACGGCCGGGCGGCGCTGCGCCGGCAGGGCGCACACCTCGACGTCCCAGTCGAGACCGTCGCGCCGGATCTGCAACCGGCTGCCGATGCGGATCTCGCGACCCGGCTTGGTCCGCTGTCCGTTCAGGTGCACCTGCCCGCCGGTGACCGCTGTCGCCGCGTCGTCGCGGGTCTTGAAGAAGCGCGCTGCCCAGAGCCACTTGTCCAGGCGCATGCGCCCCTCGGGGGGGTCGGTCATACCTCCTCGGCGCCGTCGATCGCGGCGGACGCGGTGACGCCCAGCATGCCGTCGAGCTTGCCCTCCATGTCGAGCTCGGCCAGGTCGTCGAACCCGCCGACGTGGTAGTCGTCGATGAAGATCTGCGGGACCGTCCGGCGCTGGCTGCGCTCGAGCATCTCGCGCATCAGCTCGCGGCTGCCCTCGATGCGCCGCTCCTCGTAGTCGATGCCTTTACGCTGGAGCAGCATCTTCGCCCGCACGCAGTATGGGCAGATCGCGGTGGTGTACATGACGACCTGAGGCATGGCATCCGTCCCTTCGAAATTTGCATCCATGCTAGCAACCGGCCCGATTCGCGGTCCAGGAAGCGCCAGGGGGGATTCGGGGTGAAACGCAGGGGATTGGCGAGCGCCCCGCGGTTGGTACCGGACGACGCCGTCCCTACCATAGCGAGGTCGGGCAGGCGGCCGCGCCAAGGGGTGCGGACGCCCGCCGGGTGACCACCCCCAGCCCCCGCCCGTCACGGCGCCCTGCCGATCCGCGACCGTTCCGGTCACGGCCCGAGAGAGAGTTCCCGAGAGAGAGTTTGAGAGCCCCCATGCCCCGCGACGCATCCCCCCGTGCCATACACCTGGCCGACTACCGGCCGCCGCCCTTCCTCGTCGACTCGATTCGGCTGCAGGTGGACCTGCGCGAGCGCGCCACCCGCGTGCGCGCCGACCTTGCCGTGCGCCGCAACCCCGCGGTCCCGGGGGCGCAGGGCAGCGCGCTTCGGCTCAGCGGCGAGCGGCTCGCGCTGCGTTCCGTCGCGATGGACGGGCGGGCCCTCGGGCCGGACGAGTATGGGGTCGATGACGAGTCGCTCGCGGTCTATGCAGTGCCCGACGCCTTTACGCTGCAGACCGAGGTCGAGATCGTGCCGGAGGACAACACGGCGCTGGAGGGCCTCTATACGTCGGGCTCGATGTACTGCACCCAGTGCGAGGCCGAGGGCTTTCGCAGGATCACCTACTACCCCGACCGCCCGGACGTGATGGCGCGGTTCACGACCACCGTCGTCGCGGACAAGGCCCGTTGCCCGGTGCTGCTGTCAAACGGCAACCCGGTCGCGGCGGGGGACCTCGACGCCGGCCGTCACTTCGTGACCTGGGAGGACCCGTTCCCGAAGCCGAGCTACCTGTTCGCACTGGTCGCCGGTGACCTGCGTTGCATCGAGGACCGCTACGTCACGGCCTCGGGGCGCGAGGTGAAGCTGCGCATCTACGTCGAGCCCGAGAACGTCGACAAGTGCGAGCACGCGATGCGGTCGCTGCAGCAGGCGATGCGCTGGGACGAGGAGCGGTTCGGTCGCGAGTACGACCTCGACGTCTACATGATCGTCGCGGTGAACGACTTCAACATGGGCGCGATGGAGAACAAGGGGCTCAACGTCTTCAACGCCAAGTTCGTGCTGGCGCGGCCGGACACGGCCACCGACCGCGACTTCCTCGGCATCCAGGGCGTCATCGCCCACGAGTACTTCCACAACTGGACCGGCAACCGCATCACCTGTCGCGACTGGTTCCAGCTCAGCCTGAAGGAAGGCCTGACCGTGTTCCGCGATCAGGAGTTCTCGGCCGACATGGGCTCGCGTGGCGTCAAGCGCGTCGAGGACGTGCGCCTGCTGCGCGCCAACCAGTTCGCGGAGGACGCGGGCCCGATGGCCCATCCCGTCCGGCCCGACTCCTACATCGAGATCAACAACTTCTACACGGTCACCGTGTACGAGAAGGGCGCGGAGGTGGTCCGCATGCAGGCCAACCTGCTCGGTCCCGCGACGTTCCGTCGGGCGATGGACCTGTATTTCGCGCGCCACGACGGCCAGGCGGTGACGACGGACGACTTCGTCCGCTGCATGGAGGATGCGAGCGGTCGCGACCTCGGGCAGTTCCGGCGCTGGTACAGCCAGGCGGGCACGCCCGAGCTCGAGGTGAGCGACGACTACGACGCGGAGCAGCGCACCTACACCCTGAGCGTCCGGCAGTCCTGCCCACCGACTCCAGGTCAGCCCGACAAGGAGCCCCTGCACATCCCCTTCGCCGTCGGCCTGCTGGACGCGCAGGGTGCCGACCTGCTGCTGCGGCTCGCGGGCGAGGGCGCGCCCGGCATCGCCACGCGGGTGCTGGAGCTGCGCGAGCCCGAGGAGGTGTTCCGCTTCGTCGACGTTCCCTGCCGGCCCACGCCCTCCCTGCTGCGTGGCTTCTCGGCGCCGGTGAAGGTGCGCTACGACTACGGCGACGAGTCGCTCATGTTCCTCATGGCGCACGACAGCGACGGCTTCAATCGCTGGGACGCGGCCCAGCTGCTCGCACAGCGGGTGATCCTGCGCCGCGTGGACGATCCCGCCGCCCCGCTGCCGGCCGGCTTCATCAGTGCCTTCCGCCAGGCGCTGACCGACGCACGGGCCGACCGGGCGCTGCTCGCCGAGGTGCTCACGCTGCCCAGCGAGTCCTACCTGGCGGACCAGATGGCGCAGGTCGACGTGGATCGGATCCACCGGGCGCGGGAGGCGGTCAAGACCGAGCTCGCCACCGGGCTGCGCGACGACCTGCTCGCGGTGCATGCGGCCTGCACGGACGCCGGCCCCTACGACATCGAGCCTGCCTCGATCGGGCGGCGCAGCCTGCGCAACCTCGCCCTCGGCTATCTCATGCAGACACCCGACGCGGAGGTGGCGGAGCTCTGCCTCGGGCAGTACCGCACCGCGCACAACATGACCGACCGCATGGCCGCGCTGGCGCTGATCGCCGACAGCGAGCTGCCCGAGCGTGCGCCGGTGCTCGCCGATTTCCGGGCGCGTTGGCAGCACGACCCGCTGGTGATGGACAAGTGGTTCACGGTGCAGGCCACCGCGCGGCACGCGGAGACGCTGGCGCGGGTCCGGGCGCTGCTTGCCGATCCCGCCTTTTCGATCCGCAACCCCAACAAGGTGCGGTCGCTGATCGGCGCCTTCGCGACGGGCAACCCTGTAAGATTCCACGCCGCGGACGGCAGCGGCTACGGCTTCCTGGTCGACCGCGTCCTGGAGCTCGACCCCGCCAACCCGCAGATCGCCGCCCGGCTGCTGCGCGCGCTGTCGCGGTGGCGCCGCTTCGATCCCGCGCGGCAAGCGCTGATGCGCGGGCAGCTCGAGCGGGTCGCCGGCACGGCGGGGCTGTCGAAGGATGTCTACGAGATCGCGGCCAGGAGCCTGCAGGGGTGAAGGTGCGCAGCGTCGTGGGAGTTCGGGCCGAGCGCAGCGAGCCCCGGCGGCAGAACGGCGGGAACGGCGTCGCGCCATCCTGCAGTCGCGCCGTGTGGGGTATCGCCTCCGGCTCCACCCGATTTACGATGCCTATCTGAGGATTCGTCCTGATGAAAGCACTGCTCCTCGTCGCCCACGGCAGCCGCCGCGAGTCGTCCAACCAGGAGGTCCGGGACCTCGCCGCGCGCCTCGGCGAGCGCGCCTCGCGCAGCTTCGCGCACGTCGACTGCGCCTTCCTGGAGATTGCCGCGCCGCTCATCCCCGACGGCATCCAGCGGTGCATCGACGCCGGTGCCGATCAGGTCGTCGTCCTGCCGTACTTCCTTTCTGCCGGCCGACACGTGGTGGAGGACATCCCCAACGACGTGGCGATCAAGCAGGCCGAGCATCCCGGCGTCGACATCCGCATCGCGCCCTATCTGGGATCGGCCGAGGGCGTGATCGACCTGCTGCTCGCGTCCGCGTCCTGACCGGCAGCGATGCGCATCGTCTCCTTCAACATCAACGGCATCCGCGCGCGGCTGCACCAGCTCGCCGCCGTGCGCGAGCGGCTCGATCCTGACGTCGTCGCTCTGCAGGAGACCAAGGTCCAGGACGACGACTTCCCTGTCGACGCGGTGCGGGAGCTCGGCTATCACCCCACCTGGTTCGGCCAGAAGGGGCACTACGGTGTCGCGGTGCTGTCGAAGCAGGCGCCGGTCGAGGTGGTGCGCGGCCTGCCCGGCGACGGTGACGACGCGCAGCGCCGCCTGCTGACCGTGCGCTTCGACACGCCCGCTGGCCCGGTCACGGTGCTCGACGGCTATTTCCCGCAGGGCGAGAACCGCAGCCACCCCGTCAAGTTCCCCGCCAAGCGCAGGTTCTACGCCGACCTGCGCGACTACCTGGGAACGCGCTTCGCGCCGACCGAGTCGATCGTCCTGCTCGGCGACATGAACGTCGCCCCGCTCGATCTGGACATCGGCATCGGCGCGGACAACGCCAAGCGCTGGCTGCGCACGGGCGCCTGCTGCTTTCTGCCCGAGGAGCGCGAGTGGCTGCAGGCGCTGACCGGCTGGGGGCTCAGCGACACCTATCGAGTCGTCCACCCCGAGGTCGCGGACCGCTTCAGCTGGTTCGACTACCGCAGCAAGGGCTTCGAGCGCGACCCCAAGCGCGGCCTGCGGATCGACCTGCTGCTCACGACGGCACCGCTCGCCGCGCGCCTGAAGGACGCCGGCATCGACTACGACATCCGGGCCATGGAGCGGCCCTCCGATCACTGCCCGGTCTGGGCGGACTTCGACCTCGGCTGAATGGCCGTCGCAACGCTCCGTTTCTATGAGGAGCTGAACGACTTCCTGCCGCGCGCGCTGCGCCGCCGCGACGTCCCGCTGCGCTTCGACCCGCCGGCGCCCGTGCGGCACCTGGTGGAGACGGTCGGCGTCCCGCACACCGAGATCGAGCTGGTGCTGCGGAACGGCGAGTCGGTGGATCTGGAGGCGCGCGTCGAGGATGGCGACCGGCTCGCCATCTATCCGATGTTCGAGAGCTTCGACGTCGCGCCGCTTCTGCAACTGCGAGCGGCCCCGTTGCGCGAGCCGCGGTTCCTCGCGGACGCGCATCTCGGCCGCCTGGCGCGTGATCTGCGCCTGCTCGGCTTCGACACGGCCTTCGCGAACGACGTCGGCGACGGCGAGCTCGCCCGCCGCGCTGTGGCCGAGCACCGCATCCTGCTGACCCGTGACCGCCAGCTGCTGATGCGCCGCGAGGTCACCCACGGCTGCTACCTGCGGGCGGCCCGGCCCGAGGAGCAGCTCGCCTACCTGGTGCATCGACTGCAGCTGTGCCGCCTGATCCGGCCGTTCGCGCGGTGCACCGCGTGCAATGCGACGGTGGAACCGGTGGCCGTCGAGGCCGTCGTCGCGCGCCTGCCGCCGAGCGTGCGGCAGCTGCAGGCTCGCTTCTGGTGCTGCGCGGGCTGCGGGCGGGTCTACTGGCAGGGCAGCCACTGGCGCGCCATGGCGGGCCGGGTCGCGCGGCTGTGCGGCGAGGGTCAGCCGCACAGACCGGCGACGAGGTGAGCGCCGTCGGCCCCCACCGCGTCGATGCAGACGTCGACGATCCGGTTGGCCAGATCGACGTCTGCCGGAGCCACGACCGCGACCCGGTGGTAGCCGGGCGTGTAGCCCTCCCAGCGCATGCCGTCCGCCACCGCGCTGCCTCGATCCCCCTCGATCAGCACCGGGCAGCGTTGGCCCTCCAGCGGTTCGAGAGCCTCGCGCTTCAGGCGTTCCGCGAGCACGTGCAGTTCCTGGCTGCGTCGCTGCCTCGTCGGTTCGTCGACGGCGTCGGCGAGGGTGGCTGCCTTGGTTCCCGGGCGTGGCGAGAAGCCGAAGACGTGCACGTGCCCGAAGCCGATCTCCCCGACGAAGTCGAGCGTCGCGGCCCACTCGGCCTCGGTCTCGCCCGGAAAGCCGACGATCACGTCGGTCGTCAGGTTGATGCCCGGCACGGCGGCCCGCGCCTCGCCGGCGAGGGCGCGAAAGTCCGCTGTGCGACAGCGCCGCGCCATGCGCCGCAGCACCGAATCCGCGCCGCTCTGCAGCGGCAGGTGCAGGTGCGGCATCAGCCGTCGGTCGGCGAACAGCTCCCAGATCCCCGGTGGAAGGTCCCAGGGCTCGAGCGAGCCGAGCCGAACCCGCGCGATGTCCGTGTCGGCGAGAACTGCGGTGATCAGGGCGCGCAGGTCCGTCCCCCGGTCGCTGCCGTAACCCCCGAGGTGCACGCCGGTCAGCGCGACCTCCTGGACGCCGGCCGCGTGCAGCGCCCGGACCTCGGCGACCACCTCGGCGACGGGGCGGCTGCGCTCGTCGCCGCGCGCGAGGGTCACGATGCAGAAGGTGCAGCGGTGGCGGCAGCCGTCCTGAACCTTGACGAAGGCGCGCTGGCGACCGCGGGCGAAGAGCGTCGCCTCGGCAGGCGCGCCGAGCGCCACGGGCAGGACCGGAAGCTCGAGCGTGTCGGTCACGATCTCGACGAGGCGGTCCTTGTCGGGGTTCGGCACCAGCACGTCGACATCGAGCTCTGCCGCTGCCCGCCTCGGATCGAGCGACGTGTAGCAACCGCTCACGACCACCTTGGCCGCCGGGTTGGCCCGCCGCGCCCGGCGCACCAGCTTGCGTGACTTGCGCGCCGCCTCGTCGGTGACCGCGCAGGTGTTCACCACCACGAGGTCGGCCTCGGCGGGGCCGCGCGCGAGCTCGTGCCCACGCGCGCGAAAGTCGCGGGACCAGCGTTCGAGCTCCGCCTCGTTGAGGCGGCAGCCCAGGGTCGTGAGGTGGACGCGCATCGGCCGACTGTCTGGAAATCTCGTCCAAGGGCTCACGGAATGAGCCCCTGAATCCTCAGGATAGGCGCCAGGATTCTACTATCGGAGCGTGGCGCGACGGCCGATGGGCGGGCTTGGGCTGGAGACCTGGGTGCAGATCGGCGCGCTGGCCGGCGCGGCGGCCCTCGCCGTCGGGCTGCTGGCGCTGGCGCACGGCGGCCGGGCCGCGACGGAGGGGCGGATCGAGCGGCGCCTGCTCGCCGAGCAACTGCGCGAGCAGGAGCGGGCTCTCGCCCGCTCGCTCAACGACACGCGCCACACCGTGGCGGCGCAGCTCACGGCCCTGCGCCAGAGCGAGCAGCGCGCGATCCTCACCGGCGTGGGGCGGCTGCACCAGGCGGTCGAGCGGCGGCTCGGCGACCTGCAGACCCGCCTCGCCGCCGATGCCGGCGCCCTGCGGGCGGAGCTCGCGACGCAGCTCGGCGAGATCGGCGGGCGCGTCGATCAGCGGCTGGCCGAGGGCTTCGAGAAGACCACCGAGACCTTCGGCCGGGTGCTCAGTCACCTCGCGCGCATCGACGAGGCGCAGAAGCGGATCACGGAGCTCTCGAGCAACGTCGTCAGCCTCAAGGAGATCCTCGGCGACAAGCGCTCGCGCGGGGCGCTGGGCGAAACCCAGCTTGCGGCACTCGTGCGCAACCTGCTGCCCGAAGGCAGCTTCTCGCTTCAGCACACCCTGGCGAACGGCACCCGCGTGGACTGCCTGCTGCGGCTGCCGGCGCCGACGGGGGACGTGCCCATCGACGCAAAATTCCCGCTCGAGAGCTATCGGCAGATGACCGACGCGGACGTGGCCGAGCGGGATCGCCAGCTCGCGGTCCAGCGCTTCCGGCAGGACGTGCGCCGCCACCTCGAGGACATCGCGGACAAGTACCTGCTGCCCGGCGAGACGGCGGACGGCGCGGTGATGTTCATCCCGGCCGAGGCGGTGTTCGCCGAGATCCACGCCCGATTTCCGGACCTGGTCGAGGACTCACACCGCCGTCGCGTGTGGATGGCGTCGCCGACCACGCTGATGGCGATCCTGACCACGGCGCTCGCCGTCCTGAAGGACGACGCGACCCGACGGCAGGTCCACGTCATCCGGGCCCATCTTCGCGATCTGGCCGACGACTTCGGCCGCTTCCAGCAGCGCATGGACAGCCTGGCGCGACACATCGCCCAGGCGCACCAGGATGTCGACCAGGTCGCCACCTCGGCCCGGCGGATCAGCGGCCGCTTCGGGCGAATCGAGCGGGTGGAGATCGCCGAGGACGCCGACGGGCCGGGGGGCGCGACGGGGAATTCGTAGGGTGCGCGCCGCGCACCGCCGCCGCTAGCGCGGAGGCGACACCATGCCCGGCACGGTCCCGGGTGGCGGGGGGCTGGGGGCGTTCTGGTGCATCACCAGCCGCCAGCCGGAGGGCCCACGCCGGAACAGGTTCACCGCATAGACCGGTGGGACGAGCTGGCCGTCCTGCCCGACCACCTGCTCCTCGAGCACGTGCGCAGCCGCGTCGCCCCAGGTGAGCCACTGCAGGTGCACGGCCTGGATGTCGATCCCACCCAGTGCCTGGAAGGCCTGGCGAAAGGTTTCGCGGATCGCCACCCGCCCCTGGCGCAGGGGCTGCATCGGCAGCAGGCAGGCGAGGTCGTCCGCGTCGTCCCAGACGGCCATCAGGGCGTCGATGCTGCCCTCCTCGAGCGCATCGTAGAACGCGTCCTCGGCGGCCTGCGGGCTATCGAAGCTCATTCCTCACCTTAGCGGCAGTTCTTGTCGGCGAAGTCGCGGGCCTTCTTGATCTCGGCCTCGCGCTCCTCGTCGGTGAAGCGGCGGAACTCGCCGTTCGGCATCTGGAAGCGGGTCTGCGGCGGCCGGTTCAGTATCAGCTCGAGGTTCTGCCGCGCGGCGTCACAGTTGCGCTTGCGGTCGGCGTCCTTGGCCGAGGCCTCCTGCTGCTTCTTCAGGCCTTCCTGCTGCTTCTTGCGCGCCTCGTCCGCCTGCTTCACGCGACCCTCGAACTGCTGCCGCTCGGCATCCGCGGAGCTGCTCGGCGGCGGGGGCGGGGTGACCGTGCTGGCGGCGCGCCCGTCAGGTGGCGGCGATTGCGAGTAGACGACTGCGCCGGTGTCGTCCACCCACCGGTACATCGCGGCGGGTGCCGGCAAGGCCGCGAGCACGCCGAGGCCGACCGCCGCGGCGGCGGAGCAGAGACGGGCGACGGACAGGCTCGGCATGCGCAGCATTATGGTGGCTCGGGGCGGTGCGCGGAAGCGCTGACGGCGGTCAGCGGCCCGCGCCGCGCGAGCTTGACCTCGCATTTCAATATCAGTACTTTGCCCGTTTCCGATATTCGCCGCTGATCATTCATTTTCCGGGCTTTTTTGCGGCAATCCCCGGGCATGCGGAGGTCCACGTGGTCGAGTTGAGTGGTGCCGAGATCGTCGTCCAGGCCTTGAAGGACGAGGGCGTCGAGTACGTCTTCGGGTACCCCGGCGGCGCGGTACTGCACATCTACGACGCGATCTTCCGCGAAGAGGCGATCAAGCACATCCTGGTCCGGCACGAGCAGGGCGCGACGCACGCCGCCGATGGCTATGCGCGTGCCACCGGCCGGCCCGGCGTGGTGCTCGTCACGTCGGGCCCCGGCGCAACCAATGCGGTGACCGGGATCGCGACCGCGCACCTGGATTCGATCCCGCTGGTCGTGCTGACCGGCCAGGTGCCCACGCCCGTCATCGGCAGCGATGCGTTCCAGGAGGTCGACACGGTCGGCATCACGCGGCCGTGCGTGAAGCACAACTTCCTGGTGAAGCGCCGCGAGGACCTGGCGGAGACGATCCGCAAGGCCTTCTTCATCGCGACCACGGGCCGCCCCGGTCCGGTGGTGGTGGACATCCCCAAGGACGTTACCGACCCGAACATCAAGATCCCGTACGAGCACGTGAAAAAGGTCACGATGCGCTCGTACAACCCGGTGGAGAAGGGCCATCCGGGGCAGATCAAGAAGGCGGTGGAGCTGATGCTGGCGGCCGAGCGCCCGATGATCTACACCGGCGGCGGCGTCGTGCTCGGCAACGCGGCGGACGAGCTCACCGATCTGGTCCGCCTGTCCGGCTTCCCCGTCACCAACACGCTCATGGGTCTGGGCGCCTATCCGGCGAGCGACCGCCAGTTCCTGGGCATGCTCGGCATGCACGGGACCTACGAGGCCAACATGGCGATGCACGAGTGCGACGTGCTGATCGCCATCGGCGCGCGCTTCGACGATCGCGTCACCGGCAAGGTCGCCCACTTCTGCCCGAACGCGAAGATCGTCCACGTCGACATCGACCCGTCGTCGATTTCGAAGAACGTCAAGGTCGACGTCCCGATCGTCGGCCCGGTGAAGCGGGTCGTGCACGACATGGTGAAGGTGCTGCGCGAGCAGAAGGCAGCGATCGACAAGGAGGCGCTCGGCCGCTGGTGGGAGCGCATCGAGGGCTGGCGCCGCATCGACTGCCTGCGCTACGACCGCAACAGTGAGCGCATCAAGCCGCAGTTCGCGGTCGAGACCCTGTACAAGGTCACCAAGGACGACGACTTCTACCTGACCTCGGACGTCGGCCAGCACCAGATGTTCGCCGCGCAGTTCTACAAGTTCGAGAAGCCGCGGCGCTGGATCAACTCCGGCGGTCTCGGCACGATGGGCTTCGGTCTGCCGTCGGCGATGGGCGTGCAGTTCGCGCACCCGGAGGCGACGGTGGCCTGCGTGTCCGGCGAGGCCAGCATCCTGATGTGCATCCAGGAGCTCGCGACCTGCAAGCAGTACCACCTGCCCATCAAGATCGTGCTGCTCAACAACGGCTACATGGGCATGGTCCGGCAGTGGCAGGAGTTCTTCTACGGCGGACGCTACTCGCACTCGTATCTGGACAGCCTGCCCGACTTCGTCGGCCTGGCGCAGAGCTTCGGCCACGTCGGCATGCGCATCGACAAGCCGGCGGACCTCGAGGGGGCCATGCGCGAGGCCTTCGGCATGAAGGACCGGCTGGTGTTCATGGACGTGCTGGTCGATCCGTCCGAAAACGTCTACCCGATGATCGAGGCGGGCAAGGGCCACCACGAGATGTACCTGCCACCGCAACTGTCCACCGAATCGGAGCTTGCCTGACCATGCGGCACATCATCTCAATCCTGCTCGAGAACGAGGCGGGTGCGCTGTCGCGCGTGGCCGGGCTGTTCTCCGCCCGCGGCTTCAACATCGAGTCGCTCACGGTTGCGCCGACCGAGGACGCCTCCCTGTCGCGCATGACGCTGGTCACGTCCGGCAGCGAGGACGTGATCGAGCAGATCATGAAGCAGCTGAACAAGCTGATCGACACGGTCAAGCTGGTCGACCTGTCGGAGGGCCCGCACATCGAGCGCGAGCTCATGCTGATCAAGGTGCGGGCGGAGAAGGGCGCGCGCGACGAGATGAAGCGCGTGGCCGACATCTTCCGGGCGCACATCATCGACGTGACGGACGCGAGCTACATCATCGAGATGACCGGCGACAGCAACAAGCTGGACGCCTTCATCGGCATCGTCGGGCCCGACCACATCATCGAGGTGGTCCGCTCGGGGCCGCTGGCGATCGCCCGCGGGTCGCGCGGCCTGACCGTCTGAGCCCGCCGGGGTGGGCCGCTTGGCCTGCGCCCGGCGATTTGAAACAATTCGACCGTTCGAGTCAGCTGGGGCCCCGCCCCGGCCATTCCTCTTTCCGCGATCAGCACACAGGGTGCCCACATGAAAGTCTTCTACGACAAAGACGCCGACCTCTCGATCATTCGTGGCAGGAAGGTTGCCATCGTCGGCTACGGCTCGCAGGGCCACGCCCACGCGAACAACCTCAAGGATTCCGGTGTCGACGTGGTGGTCTGCGAGCGCGGAGGCTCTGCATCGGAGGTCAAGGCGCGCAACGCCGGTTTCACCGTGATGCCCACGCGGGAAGCGGTGGCGGTTGCCGACGTGGTGATGATGCTGGTGCCCGACGAGCACCAGGCGAAGGTCTACCGGGAAGACATCGAGCCCACCCTCAAGAAGGGCGCGGCGTTGGGTTTTGCCCATGGTTTCAACATCCACTTCGAGCAGATCGTGCCGCGGGAAGACCTGGACGTGATCATGATCGCGCCGAAGGGCCCCGGCCACCTGGTGCGCTCGACCTACCTGCAGGGCGGCGGCGTGCCCTCGCTGATCGCCGTCTACCAGAACGCCTCTGGCCAGGCGCGCGAGATCGCCCTCTCGTACGCTTCGGCGAACGGCGGCGGCCGCGCCGGCGTCATCGAGACCACGTTCCGCGAGGAGTGCGAGACCGATCTGTTCGGCGAGCAGGTGGTTCTCTGTGGTGGGCTCACCGCGCTGATTCAGACGGGCTTCGAGACCCTGGTCGAGGCCGGCTACGCGCCGGAGATGGCGTACTTCGAGTGCCTGCACGAGGTGAAGCTGATCGTCGACCTCATCTACGAGGGCGGCATCGCCAACATGCGCTACTCGATCTCGAACACGGCCGAGTACGGCGACCTGACGCGCGGCCCGCGCCTCATCACCGACGGCACCAAGCAGGAGATGAAGCGCATCCTGCGCGAGATCCAGACCGGCCAGTTCGCCCGCGAGTTCATCGGCGAGAACCTCGCCGGCGCGCCCGTCCTCAAGGCCGGCCGGCGCCTGTCCGCCGAGCACCAGATCGAGCAGGTCGGCGCGAAGCTGCGCGACATGATGCCGTGGATCAAGGCGAACAAGATCGTCGACAAGAGCCGGAACTGACCGGTCGAGCGTCGGGATTTGCTGCGCTCATCCCGGCCGGCGAACGCTGATTGGCGCGCCGGTGTGGAGACGGGGTAGGGGCGTCGTACCAGCCGCGATGAGGAATCGCGCCGTGGACGGCGCTCCTACTGGGCGCGCATTATCGGGTAGGAGCGGCCTTTAGGCCGCGACTTGCAAGGCCTGACACCCGCAATGGACGAACAGCCCGTCGACAAACCTCGCTCCCGCGGCATCTACCTGCTGCCGAACCTGTTCACGACCGCCTGCCTGTTCGGCGGTTTCTACGCCGTGCTCGCGGCGATGAATGGGCATTTCGAGAAGGCGGCGGTCGCGATCTTCGTGGCCATGGTGATGGACGGCCTCGACGGCCGGGTGGCACGCCTCACCAACACCCAGACGGCGTTCGGTGCCGAGTACGACAGCCTGTCCGACATGGTGGCCTTCGGGCTCGCGCCATCGCTCGTAATGTACGAGTGGGCGCTGCTCAACCTCGGCAAGTTCGGGTGGCTCGCCGCCTTCGTCTACACGACGGCCGCGGCGTTGCGGCTGGCCCGCTTCAACACCCAGGTCGGCATCGCCGACAAGCGCTACTTCCAGGGTCTGCCGAGCCCGTCGGCGGCGGCGATCGTGGCGGGCGGTGTCTGGTTCGCGGTGGAGCACCAGCTCGCTGGCGTTGACCTGGCGATCCCGGCCGGGCTCCTCACGGTCGTCGTCGGGCTTCTGATGGTCAGCAACATCCGCTACCCGAGCTTCAAGCAGGTGGACTTCCGCGGCAAGGTGCCGTTCTTCTCCGTCGTGGTCGTCGCACTCGCGGCCGCGGTCGTGCTGTCGGAGCCGGCGACCATCCTGTTCGTGGGCTTCTTCATCTACGCCCTTTCCGGCCCGGCGATGACCGTGCTGGGAATGCGGCGCCGGCGCGGCAAGCGCTCGACCACCGCCCCTCCCCAGTGAGCGCGGGGAAACCGGGGTTGGCAGCACCGGGCGGCGCGGTTATATTCGGGCCGTGATACGCAAAATCTCACCCGCCATCGGCAAGACCCACAGCCGCGCCATCCTCGGCGCGCATGCCGTCGCGCGCGTCCCGCCGTCCCGCCGTCCGCTTGCGCTGCTGCGACTGCTGCCCTGAGGGGCAGACGACGCGACATGCCCTGGCGAGGGCCAAAACACGCAGAGCGACCCCAATCCAGATCCATGACTGCCCCGGCGGCGAAGGCCCGGGCGGCGGAGACCCGACATGAGCAAGCGCGACAAATTGATCGTTTTCGACACCACCCTGCGCGACGGCGAGCAGAGCCCCGGCGCGTCGATGACCAGGGACGAGAAGGTCCGCATCGCCAAGGCGCTCGAGCGGATGCGCGTGGACGTCATCGAGGCGGGCTTCCCGATCGCCAGCCCCGGCGACTTCGAGGCCGTGCAGGCGGTGGCCCGCACCGTGAAGGATTCGACGGTGTGCGGGCTGGCGCGCGCCCTCGAGAAGGACATCGATCGCGCAGGAGAGGCCCTCAAGGAGGCGCACTCCGCCCGCATCCACACGTTCATCGCCACCTCGCCGATCCACATGGAGCGCAAGCTGCGGATGACGCCGGACCAGGTCGTCGAGCAGGCGGTGTGGGCGGTGAAGCGCGCACGGCGCTACACCGACAACGTCGAGTTCTCGGCCGAGGACGCGGGCCGCTCCGAGATCGACTTCCTCTGCCGCATCTTCGAGGCGGTCATCGCCGCGGGCGCCGGCACGATCAACGTCCCGGACACGGTCGGCTACAGTCTGCCGCAGATCTTCGGCGAGACGATGCGCACGCTCATCGAGCGTATACCGAACTCGGACCAGGCGGTGTTCTCGGTGCACTGCCACAACGACCTCGGGCTCGCCGTCGCCAACTCCCTGTCGGCGGTGCTGAACGGTGCACGGCAGGTGGAGTGCACCATCAACGGCCTCGGCGAGCGGGCAGGCAACGCCGCGCTCGAGGAGATCGTCATGACGGTGCGCACGCGGCCGGACGTCTTCCAGTGCCACACCGACCTGGACACCACGCAGATCGTCACCTGCTCGAAGCTGGTGTCGAACATCACCGGCTTCCCGGTGCAGCCGAACAAGGCGATCGTCGGCGCCAACGCCTTCGCGCACGAGTCGGGCATCCACCAGGACGGCGTCCTCAAGCACCGCGAGACCTACGAGATCATGCGCGCGGAGGACGTGGGCTGGATGCGCAACCGCATGGTTCTCGGCAAGCACTCCGGCCGCAACGCGTTCCGCGCCCGGCTCGACGAGCTGGGCATCGTGTTCGAGGCGGAAGAGGAGCTGAACAGCGCCTTCGCCCGCTTCAAGGACCTCGCCGACAAGAAGCACGAGATCTTCGACGAGGACCTGCAGGCCCTCGTCACCGACTCGGGCATCGAGGCCGAGAATGAGATCATCCGACTCGTCTCGCTGCGCGTCTGCTCCGAGACCGGCGAGACGCCGCACGCGCAGGTCATCATCTCGCTCGACGGCGAGGAGCGCGGGGCCTGCGCGGAGGGCGGCGGCCCGGTGGACGCCTCGTTCAAGGCGATCGACTCGGTGGTCGAGTCCGGCTCCACCCTGCAGCTGTACTCGGTCAACAACATCACCAGCGGAACCGACGCCCAGGGCGAGGTGACGGTGCGGCTCGAGAAGGGTGGGCGCATAGTGAACGGTCAGGGTGCCGACACCGATATCGTCATCGCCTCGGCGAAGGCCTACATCAACGCCCTGAACAAGCTGATGGCGACCGCGAGCCGCGCGCACCCGCAGACCGGCGACGTGTGATGCGCGCATCGCCGGGAGGTGCCGTGCCGTTCGGCCCGAGCGGCCCGCGGGGGGCGAGCCCTTCGAGGGAAAGCGATGGATGAGGTGCGGCGCCGGGCCTACCTCGACGCCCTCGGCATCCCGTTGTGGGTGCCGAGGGTGAGAGGCGCTGCCGTCGGCCCGGGGGCCGACCTGCAGAACCCCGGGGGAACGCCCGCCCGGCCGGCCATCGCGCCGGCAACGCGGTCCGGCGACTCGGCGGCCAGGCTGGACGCCGCTCAGCGGATCGACACTGCCGCGCTCGACTGGCCCGCCCTGCGCGAGCGCGTCGCCGCCTGCACCGCGTGTGCGCTGCACGCGACGCGCACCCAGACCGTGTTCGGCGTCGGCACCGAGCGGGCGCGGTTGATGATCATCGGCGAGGCCCCGGGCGCGGACGAGGACCGCCAGGGTGAGCCCTTCGTCGGACGTGCCGGTCAGCTGCTCAACGCCATGCTGCGTTCGATCGGCCTCGAGCGCGGCGACGTCTACATCGCGAACGTCCTGAAATGCCGCCCGCCCGGCAACCGCAACCCGTCGCTGGAGGAAGCCGCGGCCTGCGCGGGGTTCCTGCGCCGGCAGATCGCGCTGATCGCCCCGAAGCTGATCCTGTCGGTCGGCGGCATATCGGCCCGTAACCTGCTGGGCACCGATGCGCCGGTGGGCAAGCTGCGTGGCACCGTGCACGAGGTCGGTCCGGACCGCGTGCGTTGTCTGGTCACCTACCATCCCGCCTACCTGCTGCGCCAGCCCGAGGAGAAGGCCAAGGCCTGGCAGGACCTGCAGCTCGCCGCCCGGCTCCTGCAGGAGTCTTAGGGGCCGCCTCCAGGCCGCGATGCACGAGCCGCTACAATGCGAACGAGCCGCGGCAGACCCACGTCATGAGCGCCCTCCTCAAAGAGCCGTCCTTGCGCATGCGTCCGATGGAAGAGGACGACATGGCCGCGGTGCTCGCCGTCGAGCGTGCCGGCTACCCGCACCCCTGGACCGAAGGGAACTTTCGCGACTGCCTGCGCGCCGGCTACTGCTGCTGGGTGCTGGAGCAGGACGGCCGGATGATCGGCCACGGCGTGCTGTCGGTCGCCGTCGGCGAGGCCCACGTGCTCAATGTCTGCGTCCATCCCGACTGGCAGGGCAGGGGGCTCGGGCGGCGCATCCTCGACCGGCTGCTGCGCCTGGCGCGCGAGCACGAGGCCGACACCGCGTTCCTCGAGGTCCGCGCCTCGAACACGGTCGCGCAGCACCTTTACGAGTCGGCCGGCTTCAACGAGATCGGCCTGCGGCGCGGCTACTACCCGGCGCACAACGGCCGGGAGGACGCCGTGGTCTATGCCAAGGCGCTGATCTGAGATTGTCGGTGCCGAGGCCGACCCCCGTATAATCGGCGCCTCGCCGCAACGCAGCGCCAACACCCCATGTCCCAGCTCCACGCCGAGCTCGCGCGCCGGCGCACCTTCGCCATCATCTCGCATCCGGACGCCGGCAAGACCACGCTGACGGAGAAGCTGCTGCTGTTCGGCGGCGCGATCCAGATGGCGGGGACCGTCAAGGGCCGCAAGGCGGCACGCCACGCGACTTCGGACTGGATGGAGCTCGAGAAGCAGCGCGGCATCTCGGTCACCTCCTCGGTGATGCAGTTCCCCTACGACGACCGCATCGTCAACCTGCTCGACACCCCCGGGCACGAGGACTTCTCCGAGGACACCTACCGCACCCTCACGGCGGTCGACGCCGCGCTGATGGTGATCGACGTCGCCAAGGGCGTGGAGGACCGGACCATCAAGCTGATGGAGGTCTGCCGCCTGCGCGACACGCCGATCCTCACCTTCATCAACAAGCTCGACCGCGAAGGCCGCGACGCGATGGAGGTCCTCGACGAGATCGAGCACGTCCTGCAGATCCAGTGCGCGCCGGTCACCTGGCCCATCGGCATGGGCAAGCGCTTCAAGGGCGTGTTCGACCTGCGCAGCGGGAAGACGCACCTGTTCAGCCCTACCCACGGCGGGCGCATCCAGGAGGGGGAGGTGATCGAGGGCCTCGAGAACCCGCGGCTGGACGAGGTCATCGGCGATCAGGCCGACGAGCTGCGCGTGGAGATCGAGCTGGTGCGCGGGGCGAGCCACGCGCTGGATGTGGAGGCTTATCTCACCGGCCGGCAGACCCCCGTGTTCTTCGGCTCGGCCATCAACAACTTCGGTGTGCGCGAGCTGCTCGATGCCTTCGTCGAGTACGCGCCTGCGCCCAAGCCCCGCCGGACCGCACAGCGTGTCGTCGTGCCCGACGAGGAGAAGTTCACGGGCTTCGTGTTCAAGATCCAGGCGAACATGGACCCGATGCACCGCGACCGCGTGGCCTTCCTGCGCGTCTGCTCGGGGGCGTACCGCAAGGGCATGCGGATGAAACACGTGCGCATCGGCAAGGTCGTGCAGATCAGCAACGCGATCACCTTCCAGGCCGACGAGCGGCGGCACGTCGAGGAGGCCTGGCCGGGCGACATCATCGGCCTGCACAACCACGGCACCATCCAGATCGGCGACACCTTCACCGAGGGCGAGGACCTCAAGTACGAGGGCGTCCCCTACTTCGCGCCCGAGCTGTTTCGCCGCGTGGTGCTCAAGGATCCGCTCAAGACCAAGCAGCTGCAGAAGGGTGTGCTTCAGCTCTGCGAGGAGGGTGCGACACAGGTGTTTCGCCCCCTCCGCAACAACGACCTGATCCTCGGCGCCGTCGGCATCCTACAGTTCGACGTCGCCGCCTACCGCCTGAAGGACGAGTACGGCGTGGAGGCGGTGGTCGAGCCGGTCGGCGTCTACGCCGCGCGCTGGGTCGAGTGTCGCGACCCGAAGGTCGAGCAGCAGTTCCGCACCAAGGCCTACGACAACCTGGCCGAGGACGGCGACGGCCGGCTCGTGTACCTCGCGCCGACGCGCGTCAACCTCGATCTCACGATCGAGCGCTGGCCGGACGTGCGGTTCCTCGCCACCCGTGAACTGTAGTTGCCACGGGATCAGGGTACTTGGGCACAGGTGCTCGAGTACTGTGACCCCTTGGGGCGGAACACATCCCGTCGCCCAGAGGGGCGACCCACATCGACGACGAGGCCTTCAATGGAACCCGACAAGATCCGGTCGCTCATCGAGGAATCCCTGCCCGGCTCGCACGTCACGGTAGCCGGCGACGGGAGGCACTTCGATGCTTTGGTGATCAGCGAGGCGTTTGCGGGGAAGACTTTGATCCAGCGCCATCGGATGGTGCTCGACGCCGTGCACGATCGCATCGCGAGCGAGGAGCTGCACGCGATATCGATAAAGGCGAAGACGCCTTCCGAGGTGGCCGGGTGAGGCCGGAGTCGTTCGAGGGGGCTGCGCCGGGGCGGATGCCCTGACGCCTTCGGCTCGCCGGCCGGCCGACGGCGGAGTGGCCGCCGGCCGGGTGGCGATGCGCGGGACTGCGGGAATCAGGCGTACTGCTGGGCGACGAAGTCCCAGTTGACCAGCTTCCAGATCTCTTCGAGGTACTTCGGCCGCAGGTTGCGGTAGTCGATGTAGTAGGCGTGCTCCCACACGTCGATCGTCAGCAGCGCCTTCTTGCCCGATGTCATCGGCGTGCCGGCGTTGGACGTGTTCATCAGCTCGACCGAGCCGTCGGCGTTCTTCACCAGCCAGGTCCAGCCCGAGCCGAAGTTGCCCACGGCCGAGGCGCTGAACTTCTTCTTGAGCTCGTCGAACGAGCCGAAGGCCTTGTTGATGGCGTCGGCCAGCGCGCCCTTGGGCTCGCCGCCGCCGTTCGGCGACAGGCAGTTCCAATAGAACGTGTGGTTCCACACCTGGGCGGCGTTGTTGAAGATGCCGCCGGAGGACTTCATCACGATGTCCTCGAGCGACATGCTCTCGAACTCCGTCCCCGGGATCAGGTTGTTCAGGTTGTTGACGTAGGCCTGGTGGTGCTTGCCGTAGTGGTAGTCGATGGTCTCGGCCGAGATGGTCGGGGCGAGGGCGTTCTTGTCGTAGGGAAGCGGGGGAAGCTGGTGTGCCATGGTCGTGTCTCCTTGACTACGCTGTCGAAAGATACGGGCCTGAGAACCTGCTCGGGCCATGCCCGTGTCCCGTGAGGCGGTGGGCGATAAACCTAGATAAATGCTCAACAATGTCCGGCATTCTAAGAGCCGGTCGCCGTCGCTGCAACCTCTTGGGGACCGCGCGGCGGGTGCCGGAATTGTCGCGCATCGACGCCTCGGAGGCTGAATCTCTTCGCGACCACGGTCCCAGCCGGCGCCGAGGGCCTCGACGAGCAGGGCGCGGTGATCGCGCCAGCCCCGCGCCCGAGGCAACCTGCGGCGGGTAGAATCAGAGGGCAAACTTTGCCTTCGGACGGCCCGATCGCTCGATGTGCGGCATCTGCGGAGAACTGCGTTTCGACGGCCGGCCAGCCGACCTGGCGGCAGTGCAGCGCATGACGGCGCGGCTCGAGCGCCGCGGTCCGGATCACGGCGGCGCCTATGCCGACGGCGCGCTCGGCTTCGGCCATC
>Ga0208980_10000232_pt1 | contig 29385 bp, 17 predicted proteins | sample WetSurMetagenome_3_FD_187993 | JGI IMG/M metagenome (GOLD analysis project Ga0208980, IMG submission 187993) | Wetland microbial communities from Twitchell Island in the Sacramento Delta, sample from surface sediment Aug2011 Site A1 Bulk (version 2) | ecosystem: Environmental > Aquatic > Marine...
AAATGCAACTTATCAAGTTAATACCGGGGAGAATGCACCTGTCGGTATGGCCGGGGAGAGTGCGGCCCTTTGGCTTCGGGCCTTAAATATTTCCTATCTCGTTCTTAATCTGCCGACCTCCAGGGAAATCTACCACGATTATCTATCGCCCGAGCGTTTTGCCGCGATTGAGGGAGTGGAAGAAATGGCCGATCTTGGGGGTGATGTTATTTATAAACTGCCTTTAAATAAACCCTCTTTGGCCGGAGTGGTGAAGAAAAGTGCTTTTGCCAAATTAACTAAACTGAAAAACGGTGTTGATTTGGAAAACCTGAAAAAATACGTTGACTATATTGATGACAGGGGAGCAAAAGAGGCTGAATTTGCTTGGCAAGAGGTTGGTCGAGCCAAGATAACAGCCAATCTGGACAAGGATGAAGCCGTTTCGGTTCAGTTAAATTATAATCCCGGCTGGAAAGCGACCTTAAAACGTTTTGAAGAGGGGAAAGTGGTTGAGAAAAAAACAGTTCCCATCAAAGCCGATGTTATTGGTTTTATTTATATTAACCCACAGGTAACGGGTCCTGTCGAAATCGATCTTTCTTATCAGAAGACCTTTGATGTTTGGTTAGGTTATTTTCTAACCGCGGGAACAATTGTATTCTTAATAGTCTACTTACTTAGGAAAAAGGGGAATACCAATGAACAAAAATAAAATCGGGGTTATTATTGCCGTTTTAGTAATTGTTACCTATGTGGCCATTTTTGGCCAACAATTAACAGCCTGGAGTGGTTTTCCCAAAGGGGCCGATGCCTATGCCAGGATAACCAGAATTATTTATAACGGTCAATTTTTTCCCCACGTTTTTTGGCAATATCATTGGGCTAACGGTATGCCCAACTACAAATCCGAAGCACCTCTTTTTTATTTCTTGGGTACCTTTATTGCCAAAGTCTTTTCCTTAACCCCCGAAAAACCGCTTTACATTATCGGTTTTCTGACCTTTGTTATGATTGGTGTCGGTTTATTCGGCTATGTTTATGAAAAAACGAAAAGTCATTTGGGAGCCCTTTTAACCTCAGTTATCGCTCTGTCTTCTTTCAGTTTGTGGTTTTGGATGGTGGCCGGGGGAATTTACCCCAGGATTTTTGCCGTCGGTTTATCGATGATAACGCTCTGGCGGGCGGCCGTTTTTCTAAATCAGTTAAGAACGGCAAGTGTTTTTCCCAAAAAAGCCTTTGCCTGGCTGGTTTTGCCTTTAGCTTTAACGATGATGAGTCATGTTCTGATGTCTTTTTTCCTTTGCGGGACTTTGTTCTTTATCTTCCTGGCAGAACCGATCTCCAAAAGACAAAGGATTAAATACGGCCTGATGATTTTCTTAACCTCTTTTGGTTTGGCAGCCTTTTTCTTTTTGCCTATGTTTGTCGGTTTTTCGTCCGGTTCGGCCCGTTTTATCGGTGTCATCTCACCGGTTATTCCGGCCTTAAAATATTATCTTTATGATTTTGCCGGGATGGGACCATTTTTAGTTCCGCTTTTCTTTCTTTCTTCCATTTTATATTTCTTTTTAAAGAGTAAAGGTCAAAAGGAAGAAATTTCTCTTGTTCGAAGTATCCTGCCTTCACTCTTAATGCTTATCTTTTTTTCAACCTATGCCTTTATCGGCTATACGGGTCTTTCGGGGCGATATTATTACATCAACGGTTTTATTCCCTTATCGGCCACTCTTTTCATTTCTATTTACGGCTCAATTATTATTGGTTTAACTTTTGCCCGCCTCATCAAGATTAATCGTCTTATCTTTTCTTCTTTGGCCGTAGTTTTCATTTTAGGAATTCCTGTTCTGACTTCGGTCGTTGGTGTTCCTTTAATTAAAGCTGATGAAAGGATACTTAACATCGTCAATTACGGAGAAAAATCGGACAAGAACCCTGTTTATTCGCTCCAGCAATCCCTGAAGTTTCCCAAGGAAGAATACAACTACCGTTTTGCACCGTCCGATGCGATGGAAGCCGTTTGGTTTAATGCTCTTTATACCATTCCCCAGGTCAGGGATTATTACGGACAGGGTATTTTGTACCCCGATTGGCGTTATTGGTTTGAACAGGCCGTTTGGGATGAAACCAAGTTTTCGATTGATGAAGCCAGGGCCGCTTTTGACTGGTTTGCCGTTAAATGGTTTACGACCTATGAATCCAATCCCGGGATGGCGGTCTTGGAAATTAAGGGGGATAACGAAGAATCCCGTCGTTCGGGAGCCATAACGGTTGAGGAAGTGCTGGCCTCAAGTCAAATCCGCTACTTCCATGAACCCGGCTTTAATTTTGTTGGCTACGGCCGTATTTTTTATGACGGTTTGCAGGAAGAATTCGAGATAGAAAAACCCAGTCCCATTCTTTCGGCCGTTAATACGCCGACAACCTTGTTTATCGGCAAGAAAGAAAACTATAATCTTCTTTTTTCCAACCTGACTTTCGGTAACTATTCCAGTCAGAAATTAATCCCTCTTAGGGGTAAAGAATATGTGGATGCTTATTCTTTGGCAGAATTAACTAAATTTCCGTCGATATATCTTTACGGTTTTAAATATAAAAATTTTACCAAAGCCGATAAGTTGATCAGTGATTATATGGAGAATGGCGGAACGATATTTTGGGAGAGTATCGGTTCACCTGAAGCTTTAAAGAGTGATAAGAAAACAGCCATTTTTAAAGTTTTCCCCTTTACCGGTGTTAAGGAGGCTGAAGTTGGGGGAGGAGACTGGAAGATAACGGTTAATGAACCGGATGCTTTAACAGAAGGCCTAAACTTCTCGGCTTTTTCACCGCCTCTATATAACGGAACGCCCTGGAAAATAATTACGGCCGATAAAACGCAAATTAGATCCGGAGCCAAAGTTCTTTTTTCCTCCGGCGACTATCCCTTAATGGTGGCGGTGCGATATGGGAAAGGCAAACTTATCTGGACCGGTTTTAACTACCTTTATCATATTAACGCCAATAAGAACATGGAAGAGGTGAAACTTCTATACCGCCTTTATGATTCGGTTGGAAGTAGCGATGTTAAAAAACCGATTTATGTTGGTAAGTTTGTCAATCCCGAGAAAAGAGAAGTGGCCATTAAGGATAAAGCTTCCGGGGTTTTATTTAAGGAAAGTTATTATCCCAATTGGAAAGCCTATTGGTTAAGTACCAAAGGGGAGAAGGTTAACTTACCGATTATCTTGGCCGGACCGGGTATGTCTTATGTCTCCTTGGGGGAGGAAATTACCTTTCCCGGTAAAGTTGTTTTTGAATACCATTTTTCTTTAGCCGAAAAACTTGGCGTCTTTTTGTCGGTTTTTAGTATCGTGGTGTTAATCTTTTATCTGGTTAAGCCGGAAATGTTGTCTAAAATAGGAACAACTTATAATAATAAGAAAGGTCTACATACCAAAAAAACCTTTAACTGGTTAAATGACGAAGAAAATTAAATTTTTACTTGATGGGCTGATTTTAATTGCCTTTGTTCTTTTGGTCTGTTATGTTGCCAACCGCTCCGGCTTCACCGTTTTTAACGGGGACGGTTATTCCCATGCGACCAAGATGAAGTTTGTCAGCGACTTCTGGCCGAATATTAACTGGGTTTATTTCTGGGGCAACGGCATTCCCGTTTTTATGTGGTATGGCTTCATGCCGATGCTGCCGATGGTTCTTTTCTATAAAATATTTAATTCGGCGGCTCTCTCCATTAATGCGATGAACATTCTAACTTTTGTGATGATTGCCGGAGGTATTTACGGCATTGTCTATGAGGTCACCAAGAGCCGTTTGGCCGCTCTCTTGGCCGCTTTTATGTGTATCCCATCACCGGGCTTGTGGTATCGGATTTTAGTCGGAACTTCGACCCGAACTTTCGGTGATGGTTTTACCATTTTAACTCTGTGGATGTTGATTCGATTCTTTAGACAGGAAAAGGAAAAGGTGGCTTCGCGTATGACCTGGTTTGGCCTGGCTTTAGCGGCCGGAATGGCTTTTCAGGCTCACTTTTTTACCGTTTTAATTACCGGTCTTTTTGTCGGGATGGTCGTTTTATTTGTGGCCGACAGTTGGGGGGAGCGGATTAAGGTTTTATTCATTACTTTCCTGCCGGCCTTTCTTCTGGCAGCCTACTTCTTGCTGCCTTATTTACTAACCGGGGATTTAACCAAAGCTTCTTCCCAATCGGGTTTTTATACGGCCGATCCGATTAACCTGAAGCTTCTTTTTTATTCCCCTCCTGGAGTAAAAATTGTCGGTGGCGGTTTCTTGCCTTTTTATATTCCCATGATGTTTCTTTTAACCGTTCTGACTTTTAAGAAGGAAAAATTCTGGCAAACACTCTTTGTCAAAAAGGTTTTTCTGGCTTATTTGGCCCTATTTGTCTTTTTTATGCTCTATGGTACGGCTATTTTCTTCGGTCTTCCGGGAACCTGGTACAATATCGGTTTTGTGCCTGATGAGGTTTTTGAATTTCTCTCCTTTATTGTTCCGGTCATTATTGCGATTGGCTTGTGGATTGTAGCCGAAGGTAAGTTTTTCCGGATTGTTGTTTTGGAAAGCCTGGCCGTGATTATCGCTTTTGTTTTCTGGCAATACCCGATGGAATACCCCCTAAGGGATAAAGTTCTGCCGCAATTTGATTTTCATCAGGTTTACGATATTACGCCCGATTGGAGTAAACACCTCTTGACCCGTTTTGCCGAAAGTCACAAAAACGAAAAGAACTACCGTTATGCCCATTCTTCATCCGAAATGTCGCTTTATTACAATTATGAATACCAGACACCGCAAAACCGGGAATTCTTTCCCCATGGTGTGATGTATCCCAATTGGCGCTCCTGGCAGGAAAATGCCATCTATGGTGAGAAGTGGAACGATAAGGGCGATGAAACCAAGTTTTTACTTGATTGGTTCGCCATCCGTTGGCTGACCTTTATTCCACCAACCGCTCCCAATGAGACCAAATACTTAAACGATCCCGATTATCATTTGGAAACTTATGGTTTTACCAATAACGCCGAATTAAACGGTGTTTATAATTTCGAATACCAAAAACCAACACCGATTTTAACCACCACCAACACACCGACCATTTTAGTTATAGGGGAAAAGGAAAATGATCAGTCATATGGACCGATTATTCGTAATTTGGCTTCCCTGAATCTTAACAGCCAATATTTAATACCGATAAGGGGGGAGAACTATCTTGACGACTACAAACTAAATGATTTAACCAAGTTTCCGCTTCTTATTCTTTATCAGTATCACCTCAAAAATCCGGTCAGGGTAGCCGGAATGTTAAAGAGTTATCTTGAGGGGGGAGGGAAAGTTATTATCGAAACCACCAGTTTTGTGGATCCAAAAAGTAAAACCGAGTTTGAGAAAGTTTTGGGTTTTGCCACCAAAATGGAAGAAGTGAAAGGTAGTGATTGGAACTTTGAACAAAGAGGAGACGGTTTAATGGAAGGAGTAGAGCTAAGTGCTTTTGCGCCACCCATTTTTGAAGATGCACCCTGGAAGGTAAACTACCTCGAAGAAAGTTCCCTTCAGGGAGAACAAAAAGCGGTTTTGTTAAGCGGTAATAAGGTAATCATCTTTAGACAAAAGGTGGACAAAGGGGAACTCCTCTGGTCGGGCATGAACCTGCCTTACCATGCCCTTTCTTATGAGAATAAAGAAGAAAAGAACTTCCTGGCCAGAATTATCTTTAGTCTTTTGGGAAAATCCCAGGAGGCAACAACCATACCTAAAAATAAAGCCCTCTTTATTAATCCGCAGAAAAGAGCGGTTGAGATAACAGAGGCTGCCACGGGAGTTCTTTTTAAGGAGAACTACTTTTTTAATTGGCATGCCAAATACCAAAATGGAGATAAAACCGAAACTTTGGAAATCTATCCGGCCGGTCTTGATTTCATGTATATTCCCTTAAAGGAAGTTAAAAGCGGGGGCAAAGTAATTGTTTATTACAAAAGATCAACGATGGAGGTTATCGCCACTTTACTTTCAATTGTAACTTTTGTATCTTTAGTGATTCTTATTTTTTCCGATTTTGGTCTGGGTCAGTTTAAAGCAGGTTTAGGCCGGATCGGGGGCGGTTACTTAAAGAAAATCGGTGGTTGGTGGTCAAGAGATGATGAAGAAGGTTAAAACAAACAATAAAGCTTCAATTAGTGTAATCGTCGTTGCCAAAAATGAAGAAAAAACAATTGGCGACATCTTAAAGAAAGTTAAACCTTTCGCTTCTGAAGTTATTTTAATTGACGGACATTCAAAAGATAAAACCAGGGATATTGCCGAAAAAGAAAAAGCCACCATCTTTTTTGATCATGGCAAAGGAAAAGGGGAGGCAGTTCGGGTCGGAATAAAAAAGGCAACCGGTAACATTCTGGTTTTTATCGATGCCGACGGCTCACATGACCCGAGGGATATTCCCAGGTTGGTTAAACCGATTATGGTGGGGGAATCCGATCTGGTTATAGGTTCCCGGATGCTTGGGGGAAGTGATGAATTACACGGAACTTGGAACAAATTTCTTCGGGAGTCGGCCAGTCATTTGATTATCTTGGGGATTAATTGGCGTTTTGGCGTCTTTCTAACCGATGCCCAAAATGGTCTTAGAGCCATTAAAAAAGAGGTAGCCCAAAAGCTCAATTTAACGGAAAATATCACGACAATTGAACAAGAAATGACCATTAAAGCGGTAAGGGCCGGTTATCGGGTTTCGGAAGTCGCAACCCATGAATACCGTCGTCAAAACGGTAACTCTTCAATCTTTTTAAGAAAGGTCTGGTTAAGATATCTTTATACTTGGCTTAAGTATTTATTGTTTTAACCGATAATGAGAATTCTATTGATTAATCCGCCGGCCGTTAACGGGGTGATGATGGTTCGGGAAGGCCGGTGCATGCAAAGAGAAGGCGCCTGGACGGCCGTTTGGGCCCCAATTTCCCTGGCAACTATCGCGGCCCTTTTAAAGAAAAATAAATTTGAAGTAAAAGTAATTGATTGTATCGTTGCCAAGATTAATAAAGTTGGTTTAAAAAAAATAATAAGCGATTTTAAACCCTCCCTGGTGGTTATCAACGCCATTACGGCTTCAATCAAAAGTGATTTGGGAGTGGCAAGCCTGACTAAGAAAATAAGTAGGGACATTAAAACGGCGGCCTTTGGAATTCATGTTTCGGCTCTTCCCAAAGATAGTTTTATTCTTGAACCAAAGCTTGATTATCTTATCCGGGGCGAACCGGAAATAACGACTCTGGAACTGGCAAAAACTTTATTAACCAATAAAAAAATTGATAAAGTCTTAGGCCTTTCTTATAAAGCTGGGAAGAAAGTGGTTAATAATTCCGATCGGCCGATGATTCACAACTTAAATCTTTTGCCCCCACCGGCCTGGGAACTGATTGATGTTACCAAGTACAAAATGCCTTTTTCGGCCAAACCGTTTTTGTTGGTCGGAATTGGGAGGGGTTGTCCGTACAATTGTCAATTTTGTGCCGATAAAGCCTATTATGGCCAGGTCTTAAGACTGCCGAGCGTTAGAAAGGTTATCTCCGAAATCGAAAGGGATATAAAAGAGTTCGGGGTAGACGAGTTTTTATTCTGGACCGAATCCTTCATGATTAATCCCAAATTTGCCGAAAGTGTTTGTAGGGAAATTATCAAACGGAAATTAAAAATCCGCTTTGTGGTGAACGGCCGGGTTGATCAGGTTAACCCAAAGCTTCTGCAGCTTTTGAAAAAGGCCGGCTGTTGGATGATTGGCTTTGGAATTGAATCGGGCGATAACCATATCCTTGAGCTGATGCAGAAAGGAATTACGACCGAACAAATTAAAAAAGCAGTTATCATGGCCAAAAAAGCCGGCCTTGAGGTAACGGGGCATTTGATTGTCGGCTATCCGGGAGAAACCAAGGCAACTATCGAAGAAACTATTCAGATGGCGATTAAGCTTGACCTTGATTTTGCCCAGTTTTACACCAGCGTCCCTTTCCCGGGTTCACAACTTTATCTTCTGGCCAAAAAGAAAAACTACATCGTTAATAAAAACTGGACCTATTTTGAACAAAACTTTTCCGTCATGAACCTTCCCGGCTTAAAAGCCAAAGAAGTCGAAACTTTAAGGGCTGAAGCCTATCGCCGGTTTTATTTACGGCCGAAAATGATTTTTAAAACCTTAATTAGAATCAGATCCTTACCTGAAGCTTTTTATTTTGCCAAGATGGCCAGAGATTTTTTGAATTGGTTTTAAAAAGATGATTAAAATTTCGGTAGTTATTCCGGCTTTTAATGCCCAGTCAACGATTAAGGACTTGTTGGTTTCCTTGTTTAACCAGACTTTTCCCAAAAAAGACTTTGAGATTATCTTGGTTGATGATGGCAGTAGGGATGAAACGGTAAAAATTATCAAAACGACCGATAAGGAAAAAAGAGTCAGACTTTTCTCGGAGCAAAATAAGGGGGCGGCTCAAGCCAGGAACTTGGGAGCTTCTAAAGCCAGGGGAGAAATTCTTCTTTTTGTCGATAGCGATACGGTTTTACCAAAAGATTTGGTAGCCAAATACTGGTTAGCCTATCAGAAACACAATAACCAGATTATTGGCGGTGGCGTCAAAAACCCCAAAGGGGTTAATTATTTAGCCTGGACCGATTATCTTTCTTCCTGGCACAACGCTCACGAGGGGATGAAGAAACAGACGGTAAAGGAATATTTACCAACCGTTAATTTATCTCTTAAAAGAAAGGTTTTTAATGATATCGGCGGTTTTTGGAAGGATAAATCAACCGGTGAAGATGTTGATTTCGGTTTAAGGGCAGGTAAGAAAGGCTATCAATTCTTCTTTGACCCGTCACTTGGTCTTTGGCATAAGGCTCCATCTTTTAATGGTTTTTTAAAACATAATTACAATTGGGGAAAGCATATCGGGAAAGTCAGGGGCAAGTATCCGGAACTAAAATTTCACTGGCTGTTGTCACAAAAAGGCCCCTTGGCCTTATTGGTTTTTCCGGTGGTTGTTTTAGGCTATCTGACCCTTCTTTTAAAGGAGTGGTTTAAGTTCCAACTTTTTACCTATATAATTTGTTTGCCGCTTTTATTTGTCGGCCGTTTTGCTTACGGATTAGGTTTTTTAAAACAGGCTTTAACTAAAAAATGATTACCAAAGTTTTAAAAACAACGCTGAAGAGTTCAGTACTTGGTTGGCAAAAGCCGACCCACCTCATTTTGCATGTCATTAGTTTTTGTAATGCCCGCTGCGGCATGTGTTTTGCCTGGAAGAGACTGAATAAAAAAAATGACGATATGACTCTTGCCGAGATAACCAAAGTGGCCAAAGAACTGCCCGGCTTAACTTTTTTGGATATCTCCGGGGGCGAACCTTTTTTAAGATCCGACTTAAAAGAAATCCTGCAGGTTTTTGCCAAATATAGTCCCGAAGCATATGTTAATTTGCCGACCAACGGACTTTTGACAAAAGAAATTATGAAAATGACCGAAGACATCCTGCGGGAAGTACCACTTCCGATTTCACTCAATCTGTCGATTGACGGCTTACCCCAAACTCATGACCGGATAAGGGGGGTAAAGGGCTGCTTTGCCCAAATGCAAAAAACGTATCAGGGTTTGGTTAAGTTAAAGAAAAAATACCCGAAGTTGTCTTTGAAAGTGAGTACGGTTGTTTCCAACCAAAATATCGACGAACTTGGTGAATTTGCTACCTGGGTGAAAAAGAAGATGCCGGTGATTGATTTTCATACCCTGATTCTTATAAGAGGGGAACCCCGGAACAGTCTTTTTACCTTACCACCGCTTGCCAGGATGGAAAAGGAAAAGGCCCTTTTTTACAAAATTTGGCGTTGGTATGACTACGGCCAGAATTTAAATGCTTTAGGGAGTAAGGTGGCCAATACCAGTCACAACTTTTTACTTGACCAATATTTAAAAACGGTCAGTGACAAAAAAATGACCATTCCCTGTCTGGGGGGAAGGGCGCACAGTGTTGTTTATGCTAACGGTGATGTGGCGATGTGTGAATTAAGACCGGCCGTTGGGAATTTGAGAAAAGTAAACTTTAATTTTAATAAACTTTGGAACAATCCCGAAGCCAAAAAACAAAGATTGGCGATTATGAATAATGCCTGTTTTTGTACCCATGGCTGCAACTGGACCGACAATCTCTTTTTTAATCCCAAGGTTTACCCCAGGTTGGCTTGGGAGGTAATAAAAGGGTTATACTAGATTAAAGTGAAAAAGATTCTTCTTGTTGTCTTCGATGTTCTTGCTTTGGCCGTCATTCTGTACTTTTTCTATCCTTTGGCTAAAGATTATTTTCTCGCTTCACCCCCTTATGGCGGGGATTTTTTAAATTACACCTCTTATATGGCCTATGTCCGGGATCACTTCCGTCTGCCTCCGGCTTCATGGCACTATATTTGGTTTTCCGGATTCCCCGGGGTGTTTGACAGTCCCTGGAGTTATTACTACTTGGCTTTACCATTAACTAAGTTTTTCTCTGCGATCAACTCTTTTCGGGTTTTTATGATGATTACTCTTTTTTTGCAGTTAACCTTTTCCTACCTGTTTATCAAACGATTTGCCAAAAACACTCTGGTGGCTCTTTTTTTGACTTTAACTTTGGGTTCCTCGGTTAATTTCTATATGGCCCTTTGGGGCGGTGGAACGGCCGGTTCGGCCGCCGGTAATTTCTTTTTGCCCTTTACCCTTTGGCTTATCACCAAACATTTTCAGGAAGGGGGCGGCAGCAATAAATACCTTTTTCTTGCGGGACTGACGATGGGTTTTGCCTGTTTGGGGCATGTCGGAATTTTACCTTTGGTTATCTTCGGTCCGGCCACTCTTTTCTTTTTCTTCTGGATCGATGGCCAAAATCGTTTCTTATCACTTAAAAAGATTGGTCTTTGGTTGGTTGTTTCTTTGATTACCTTAGGTGTTGCCAGTGTTACTTTATACATTATTGTTAATCGTATTTTTACCCTGCCGGCCGGTTTTGCCCAATTTGGTGTTAAAACCAAGGTTCAGGCCGATGCTTTAATCGGCATGGTTGAACACGCCAATCCGTTTATTTTTCCTTTCGCTGCCTTTTTTGTCCTGTTGGCCGTTCTTCGCAGGAAATTTATCAAATTCGGGGGAGAACTGCCGGCCCTTTTATCTTTGGTTTTCTATATTCTTGTTTCCTGCGTTTTGTACCAGACGGGGCATCATCCGATGTCCCAAGCGATGGGACCGGACAGGGTTTGGTGGATATTATCTTTGGGTCTGGCAGCCTTGACCGGTTATCTCTGGCGCCAGGTTTTTGGGGAAGTTAAGGGAAAACTTTTAAGTAAGGCAAATTTGGCCACCATTGTAAGTATCCTGGTTTTTGTGCCCCTGGTCTATTCTTTTTACCTGCCGTCTTTCCGGGAACACCTGACCAAACACACCTCACATGTCGGGTATCCGACCAGACTGATGGATGCGGTGATTAAGGAAGATAAGGAAACAATCAAAAAAGTGATGGTCCCTCCTTTTATGGATCCGGATTCAACCCAGTACCGGAGTTATTCTCTAATGCCGGCGATTGAAACCTGGTGGAACGTTATCTTTAAACTACCCCAAGCCAAAGGCTATTACCACATGATGGGAGCCCAGGCCAACTCCTGGCTTTATTGGGTTGATAACACCTTGTTGGGGGAATACGTTTGGCACTTTAAGGTTCCTGAGACAATTGCCAAGCAACATGCCCTGTGGCTGATTGATTGGTATGCAATTCATACTTTTGAGGGCGGGGGTTTACCGATTGCCCCTTATCTTCTGTCTGATGCAAGTGTTGTTGACTCCTCAATGACCATGAATAAAGAAGATTCCGAACCGGTTATTTACAATCACTTTGCCGATGAGATAACCTCACCGATTATCCATGCAACCAACACGCCGGTGGTTTTGGTAGTTGGCAACGAGGTTGGTTATGATGCTTTCTTAAAAAATTTAGCCACCCAAAATCTTAATTCCCGTTATCTGATACCGGTTCGGGGTCCGGAAGAGATCGAGGACATTAAAGATTATAACCTGAAGGATTTTGATTTGGTTTTTCTTTATAACTACCGCTATCGAAACGAACGCGATTTCAAATCAAGGGATAAAGAGACCTGGACCCTTTTGGAAAAATACGTTCAGGCTGGGGGAAACCTGATTATCGAAACCGGAGGTGAGGTCATTGAAACCAATTCCAGTGTCCTCTCAGCGAAGAATTTGAATATTCTGCCAACCGTTTTTCCGATTGAGCAAACGATTCGGGCCGAATTGGGTCAATCCTGGGATTTAACGGTTAATTCAAGCCCCGTTACCGAGGGAATTGATTTCGGAAAATTTGCCCAGTTGGTTTACGAAAAAGCGCCCTGGAAGTTGTCCTATGCCGTGGGTGTCCGTTCCTGGGGAAAGACCGTTCTGGCCCAAGCCGGGAGACCGATTTTAGTCGAAGGGACATTGGGCAAAGGCAAAGTTATTTGGAGCGGTATTAATTTCCCATATCATTTTCTTTATCACCTCAATTATGAAGAATCACGCTTTACGGCCAACATCTTAAAAGCCCTGGTTCCTTTAAATCGGGAGGAAGACAATAAAAAGGTAACCATCACTCGGCCAACACCCGAAAAGATAACCGTTACCGGGAGTGGTTTTAAGGGGATTATCTTTAAAGAAACTTTCTTTGAAGGTTGGACGGCCAAGATTTTAAAACCGGTCAGCAAGAACTTAACGATTTACAAAGCCGGACCGTATTTTATGTATGTCCGGCTGCCCGGCGATACAAAAGGGGAGATTGTCCTAAAACTGCTTTATAAGGGTCCTTTCATCGGCTGGTTCTTGTTCTTCCTATCAATAATTACTTTTGGTGCAACTTTGTGGTTGATTGTCTTTGAAAAGAAAATCGGCGCAATAATTGCTTTCCTTAGGAAAAAATTTGGTTTTAAAATTGGTCGCTGGTGGGATAAGGATGATGATGAGTAAAGATTATCCTTTCAAGCCAGCCCTCATTTTTGACTTCCTGACTCCTTTTTATGATCTTTTCGGCGATATCGGTTTAAGAAAAAAATTGCAGGCCAGAGCCTTGCGGTTTTTTAAACTCAAAGACGGCTGGAAGCTCTTGGATGTTGGTTCGGGAACCGGACCGGATTTAATTCTTCTGTCAAAAAAGTTTTCCAAGATGAAACTTTTCGGTATCGATGCCGATCCCAAGATAATTGCTTTAGCGAAGAAAAAAATCAAAAAACATAATTTAGACATAAACCTTAAATGTGCATATGCCCAAGAATTACCTTTTGCCGCCAATTCCTTTGATGCCGTTTGGTCGAATTTAACCCTTCACCACCTGACAAGGGAATCCAAAATTAAAGCCATCGAGGAGATGTATCGGGTTTTAAAACCCCACGGACAGCTTCTCTTAATTGAATTCTCCCGTCCGAAAAGTTGGTGGTTAAAAAGTTTAATGCGTCTACAAACACTTTTTTCCTATGTTTACGATAACTACCAAGGTAAGATACCGCTTTTTCTCAAAGATTGTGGGTTTAAGAAACTAAGACAAACGACCTTTTGGGGTAATACTTCCTGCTATCAGGCCGAAAAATAAGCTACTTCCTTTCGGTTAACCAGTTGTCGGTGAGCTCTTCTTTGAAGAAAAAAACTTTTATTAAAGCCAAAAGAAGACAAACTTCAAAATAAAGGAGGTTTCTCAAAAAGGGAATGGCCAAGAATAGGTAGAAATAAACAAACTTCAGCATAAAAGGCAAACAGAAAAGGGGAGAAAGAAGAAGGTAGGTAGTTATAAACGGTTGAATTATGTACAAACCAAAAAAGAAGGGGAAGCAAACCAAACCAAATAATCCAAGACGGCTACTAAACAAGAGTCTTCGGTAGTTCCAGAAAGCCTTAATCGTGCCCTGATCCCGTCTTAACCTTTTGGCAAAATCGTTTTTGTCTGATTGTTCCTGAAAAAAGAAACTGTCGGGAGCAATTACCGTTTTAAAACCTTTTAACCTGATCCGGATAGCCAAATCGATATCATCAGCCTGAACTTTTGACTTAGGAAAAACTCCAAGCGACTTTTTAAACATGATTAACTGTCCATGGACCATGGGTGTGGAATCGATTTCCGAAGCCGTTTTCCGGAAGAAATGAAACAGTTTATCAATCACGCCGCGATACCCCGGAGTATTAAGATCGGCCGAAACCAGACCGACCTTTTTATTGCTTAAAAGAGCAGCCATTTTAGCGATGGCGCCTTTTTGCATTAAAACATCAGCGTCGGTAAGACAGACGAAATCCGTTTTGGCTTTATTAATGGCCAACCTAACCGAGGAAGCCTTTCCTTTTGTCTGATTATTCTTTAGATACTTAACCAGTTTTTCTTTTTTGGCTATTCTTTTAACAATGGTAGCCGTTTGATCGTTGGAGTGATCGTCAACAACGATGATTTCTTTTAAGCTGATGGAGGATTTTAAGGCATCTTTTATCTTTCTTTCGATAACGGCCGCTTCGTTAAAGCAGGGGATTATTAAAGTAGCTTTAATCATGATTTAAGAACGTTTTGTTTTTATTTTCAGGTAGTTATTCAAAAGTTGGGGGTAGTATTTGGGGTTTGCCAGAAAATCCAAACCCAAAAAACACTCATAAGTACAAAAACATTTGGTGTTTTTAATGTACTTGCGCAGGTTTTTGGCCTCCATTGATCGCCAGAGAGCTGGAAAATCATAATTAAAATCCTTGAGGTTGCCGATTTTTTGCTCCAGGAGTTCACAGGGATAAACATCACCGTTGGCATTTAAAATCGCCCCCATCCGTCCGGCCTGGCAGCGGGTTTGACAACGTTTTTCCTGCAGGGTTTTTTCAACAAAATAATGCATTAACATGGTTTTGGCGTTATATATATCGGATCCGATAAAACCTTTTTGACCAGAAAGTTTCTTTCCCAACAAATCCGCCTCAATCATTCGGTTGAGTTTTTTATACTCCTTCGGATCAAAAGTAGCTCCCTCTAAACGGGGTCCGAAACGAAGAGCGGTTGAGCTGACGTTGTCTGCTTTGAGGGTTTGGGTAAGGTATTGATAGATCTTTTTTAGGTTGGCTTCGTTTTTAGGTGTAACCGTTAAATTAAAGCCTAAAGTTAAACGGGTTGACTTAATACTTCTTAAAAGGGTGTAGGTTTTAACCATTTTGGCAAAAAGTCCCGGAAAATTCCGGTTGGCATCGTGTTTAACGCCAATCTCGTCAACCGACATCGTAATGGTTAATCTCAAGTTTGGGTTATCCTTTAACATTTGATTAACACTCCTAAAGATTACCTCCGAAAGGGAAGCGTTGGTGGTGATGTTGATAGCTGTTACTTTGGCTTCCCGACAATAAAGATTAACGATTTTGGGTAAGTCCGGGTTTAGGAAAGGCTCTCCGCCGGTTAAGCTGACATTGACCAGGCTGTTTTTTAAACTTTTGGCCGTTTTTTTGATTTCCTCAAGACTCAAGGTTTTACCCGTATATTTTTTCGGAACATCTTTTAAGGAATAAATAAAACAGTGTTGGCAGTGGGCATTGCAGTCGTTGGTGACAAAATGGACCAAAAATAAAGGTCCGGAGGGCAAAAGTAGGTTTTTGATAATTTTCATTAATCTTCCCTAAACAGGTATTTAAAGAATTCAAAAGCCGAACGGGTAATTCTTTGAGCTTCGGGGTATGAACTAAGTGCCAGTTTTAAGTTTTTAACAATGTATTTGGGACGGAGATAAAACTTAATTAAAAATCTTTTGGCTTCCGTTTCAATTTCCTTCCCGGTTATGGTCGGATAATCAATCGAGGGGCTTTGGTAACCGGCCGCGTCAACCAACTTAGCCTTTTTAAGATACCCGAGTTTGGTTAGGGTGTCATACAATTCCGTTCCGGGGAAGGGCGTGGCAATGGAGACCTGTAAAGTTTCGCAGTCCAGGTCCTTGGCCAGTTGCAGGGTTTTTTTAATTGTTTCTTTGGTTTCAAAGGGTAATCCCAAAACAAAAGTGCCGTGGACAAAAAGACCGGCTTTTTTGGCTCTTTTCCCGAAGTCTTTCATTTGTTTAATCGTTTCACCCTTTTTGATATTTTTTAAGATTTCCTCATCGCCCGATTCAAAACCGACGATCAAAAAGCGGCAACCGGCTGCCTTCATCGTATTTAAAAGAGCTTGTGGAACATCAGCCCGGGCGTTAATTGACCAAATAACCTTTAAAGGCTTAATTTTTTGACAAAAATCCCTGACCCAGGCGTGATTGACGGTGAAGGTATCATCATCAAAGAAGATTTCCTTAACCTCCGGCATATTGTTTTTAATCCATTTAACCTCCGCTATGGCGTTATCAACGTTTCTTTTGCGATACACCCGGCCGGTAAAAGTCTGGGGCCAGAGACAAAAAGTGCAGCGGTTGGGGCAACCCCTCCCGGCATAGATGGATACATAAGGATGAAGACAGAAAGGTAAATTGTAATTTCTGATCTTTAAGTCCCTTTTAAAAATGGGCGAAACGGGCGGTATTTTATCCAGGTTGGTTAAAAGCGGCCGGTCGGAATTGTTGATGATTTTATTGCCTTTCTTAAAGGTCAAACCCTTGATTTTAGACCACGGTTTACCTTGAAATACTTCCAAAATGGTTTCTTCAAATTCCCGTCTGGCGATAGCGTTAATTGCCTTTGAAGCAAGCAGGCTTTTCTTGGTTAAAACCGAAACATGAGGACCGCAAAAAATAATTATGATTTTCGGATATTTCCTTTTCAGTCTTTCGGCCACTTTGACGTCATTGCCGAAAGAGGGGGTGGAGGTATAAAAGACAACCAAATCAAAGTTTTTGATTTTAGGTAGGAGTTTGGTGAGGGTCAGACCGTCGGCCGGACAATCAATCAGTCTTGATTCGGGTACCAAAGCTGCCGCCTGAGCCAACCAGGCCGGATACCAAAGGGAGCGGGTAACTCTCGTTGCGGCAAAACGGGCTCCGGCCGAGTCAAAACGGTCAAAGGATGGTGGATTTAAGAATAAAACTTTCATATTTAGGTTTTGGAAGGCATGGGAATACCCATTTTGATTAAGTGAAAGCGGAATTTCAAGAAGCCAACGACCACGCCCGTACCATAGACGAAATGAACCAGAATCGAAGCTATTGGGGCAATGAGAAAAAGCCACGGACTTTTCTCAAACTTCCAGTAAAGCCAGGCGGCATTAGCAAGGTTAGCCAGGAGATATATTAAAAGAAAGACTTTGAGAAAGATTAAAAACTTAACCGAAATTAAAGACAGAACGATGAGAGCTAAAAAGCTGAAAATAAATAAGGTGGGGATAAGATACTGGATATGAACCGTTTTGAAAAAACGGGCCAGCATTAAGCCCCGGCCCTGGGAATAGAAAAAGACTTTGACAAGCCAGGGTAAAAACAAGGGTTTGGCCGGATGAATGCACTTAAGCTTCGGTAAATAGAGGAGTTTATAACCGGCCGCGCGGATTTTGTAATAAAGATAGTTTTCTTCACAGGGAACCTGGATCCGGTCAAAACCGTGAACTTCATTAAAAACGTTTTTTCTGATGAAATTATTGGCCAAAACCAAACCCAAACCGTACACCTCACCCTTCTTCAAAAGAGGGAAATGTCTGGGGGCGGCAAAGCCGACCGTAAAAAAAGAAACCGAAACCAAACCGCCGAAACGGACCCGCCAATTATCGGTTTTGGGTGAAATGGCCGGTCCGCCAACCAAACCGACCTTAAGATCTTTGAAACTGGTAACTCCGAGCCTTAGCCAGTTGGGGGGTAAGACGCAATCGTCATCGCAGAAAGCAATAATTTCTCCCTTGGCTTTGGCGACACCCAAATTTCTGGCCTGGGCATGATTGATTTTCTTTTTAAGGATAATTTGCCTGACTTTTTTGGAATTTACTTTTTTTCTTTTTTGGGTGATAATAATAATCTCGAAACGTTTGGGATTGTAGTTTTGTTTTAAAAGGGAAGTCAGACAGGTGAATAAGGTTTTCTCGTCCCGCCATGAAGGGATGACAACGGAAACAAAGGGAACTTGATTCATGGCAAAATCATATCATATAAATTTTTAAAAAGATAAAGAAAATGGATAAGAAATTAAGAGTTGATAAAAACAAATGTATCGGTTGCGGAACATGCGTAGTTCTTTGTCCCAAAACCTTTCAAATGGGCAAAGACGGCAAGTCGGAAGTCATCAATGAAAAAGGGGACAGTGAGGCAGATATTAAAAATGCAATCGACTCCTGTCCGGTTGGTGCCATCTCCAATAAATAAAAAAGATTTATTTTTCGTCTTAGCTTCATGATTAAATCTTGACAAGGCCAGTCATATAGATTAACGTCTATATGTTAAAGATTTATTAATTATGAAAATAAAACCAGGTTGTGCCGGTTGCTTTGCAGGTCTTTCTTGTGGTATTCGGGTCGAAATCATTAATCTCTTGCACTACAAAGGCAAAATGTCTGTTGGTCAGATAGCTACCTGTTTTGCCGTAACCCAGCCGACAATCAGTCACCACTTAAGTTATATGAAAAAAGCCGGGATGCTCGCATCCGAGAAGAAGGGCAAACAAATTTTCTATTTTGTTAATCCCAAATGTCCCCAGTGCGGCATCTTTTAAGTTTAAAAAAATGAAAACTTTAATTTATTTAGATAATGCAGCGACCACAAGAGTTGATCCTTTGGTGGTTAAAGCAATGCTGCCATATTTTACGAAAAAATACGGCAATGCTTCCGAATACCACCGTTTGGGCATGGAGGCCAAAATGGCCGTGGCCGATTCAAGAAAAAAGGTAGCCGAAGTTCTTGGAGCAAAGACAGCAGAAATTGTTTTTACCTCATCGGCAACTGAGTCAATTAATTTATCCCATAAAGGTTTAATCGAAAATCTGCAAAATGAATTCAAAAAAGGGGAGAGACCTCATGTTATTACAACAAAGATAGAACATAAAGCCGTTTTAGAAACACTAAGACATATGGAAAGAAAAGGAGAAGCACAAGTTACCTATCTTGATGTTAATAAACGCGGCCTGATTGATTTGGTGACCTTTAAAAAGGCAATAAAGGCTCAAACCGTTCTTGTAACAATTATTTATGTTAATAATGAAATCGGAACGATTCAACCGATTAAAAATATTGGAAAATATTTAAAAGAAATAAATAAAAAAAGAAAAAGACCAATTTATTTCCATACCGATGCCACTCAGGCTATCAATTACCTGGATTGCAGGGTTAATAATTTAAATGTCGACTTGTTAAGCTTAACCGGACATAAGATTAATGCCCCTAAAGGGATTGGAGCCCTGTATGTGAGAGAGGGAGTAAAAATAATAAGGCAAATGGATGGAGGAGGACAGGAAAAGGGTTTAAGATCCGGAACGGAAAACGTGCCATATATTGTCGGGATTGGCAAAGCCCTGCAATTAACCGAAGAAGATAAAATAAAGAAGGCTAAGAAAGTAGCCCTCTTAAGAGACAGGCTCATAAAGGGGGTTTTACAGATTCCCGGTGTTAGTTTAACCGGGGATAAACTAGTTAGATCCCCCCATATAGCCTCATTTCTGGTTGACGGGGTTGAAGGGGAGGCCATGATTTTGGCTCTTTCCGAGTTGGGGATTATTGCCTCAACCGGTTCGGCCTGTTCGGCAGCTGACTTGGCACCGTCACATGTTTTAACAGCCTTGGGAATTCCACCGGAAAAGTCACACGGTTCCTTGAGATTTTCTTTGGGAAAAGAAACAACCCCTGGTGAAATTGATTTGGTAATTAAGGTTTTACCGGGCATTATTAAGAATTTAAGAGTCATGGCGCCCAAATTCTAAAATATATGGATAACCCTTTTGAAATTATTTATTCAAAGAAAGTGATGAACCACTTTTTGCATCCCAAGAATGTCGGGGTAATCAAAAACCCGGACGGGGAAGCAACGGTGGGTAATCCGGTCTGCGGGGATGTGATGAAGTTTTACATTAAGGTCGAAAAAAAAGGCAAAGAGGAATACTTAAAAGATATTAAATTTCAAACCCTGGGTTGCGGAGCGGCCATTGCCACTTCTTCGATTATGACCGTTCTGGTTAAGGGCAAACCCTTAAAAGATGCGGTTAAGATTGGAAAGAAAGCGATTATTGAAGCTCTGGGCGGTCTTCCTCCGGCCAAGGTTCATTGTTCGGTTTTGGCCGATACGGCCTTAAAGAAAGCGATCATCGATTATCGGAAAAAGAAAGCGGTTTAAGTAACTGACCCTTGTTTTACCGATTGTTTGCATTGATAATTTATCGGATGAAGAAGTTGTTCTTGGGTAGTCATATTCGTAAAAGACTGGATTGTTATAAGTATTATCTTCAAGGTAACTACAACTGGGTTTTTATTCTCTACGCGGTTGTCAGTGTTACCGTTGGTTTTTGTATCTATAACTCTGCAGGGAAAATGGCTTTGGAGAAATCTGAAGAACAGATGCAACATCGGGCCACGGTTTTGGTTAAAGCGGAAGCTAGTTTGATTAAATTATTCTTCGAAGAACGCGAAAAGAAGCTTCTGTATATGGCCAACCTACCCGAGATTATCAATAACACCGATGGTCCACAAGCCCAGAAGGTTCTTAATAGTGTTTTGGCGGATGCGCACAGTGAGGTTGTGAATGATGTTATTAGGATTGATAAAGACGGTCTTGTTACGCTTCGGGCGTCAGGGGTTACGACAGAAGATGATATTAGTAAAATCGGTTTTTTCCCCTGGATTCAGGATATTAAAAATAAGGGTAAAGTACTGTATTCGGGAAGCATTATTTCTCCTGGAGGTTTAAGCAAAGGTAATAATATTGTCGCGATTGTTGTCCCGGTTTGGAAGGGTAATACGTTTAATGGGGCGGTAGCGAAAATTATTCTGATTAACGAGGTCGTGGACGAATTTCTAAAACCGCTTGAAATTACGAATCAAACCAACTCTGTTCTTATCGATAACCAAGGCGTTGTTCAGGCAGCCGTTTTCCCCAACATGGATGGCCTCAATCTATTTGACTATACCCAAAAATATAAATGGAAAGGTTATGAAGACTATCTTTCCTTCTTAAATAATTTGATTAAAGGCAGGGAAGGTAAAGCTAAAGCGAATTTCCGGTATCCCGATGGATCTGTTTCCGAAAGGCTCTATTCTTACGCCCCGATTAGGTTAGCCAGTGGCGACTATGCTTTAAATTTAGTGGTTTGCATTTCCGAAAAAGACGCTCTGCCTTATACCTTTGTCTTCTACAGTAATCAATTTGTGGTTCTGGTTTTCTTTGTCATGACCAGCCTTGGTTTTATATTCCTGGGCATCTTCGTTTCGGTAACAAGGGAAAAAACAGCCTATTTAGAAGGCTTTAAAGAAGGAGATAGGGAGGATAAGCCATGAGGCTGGAAGAGTGGAAAAATAAGCACCCTGAACAGGGAATATTCAGTTCGACCGTAATTCTTCGGGTTTTTGTTCCGATGTTCTTAATTGCCACCGGATTGTTCTTCATGACTTTGCATATTCCTGGTTGGAGCCTGATTGTTGGTCTACCGTTAACCTTGATTGGGGTGGTTTTTCTGATTTACACCTATGATGAAGTTATATCAAGAAGAGCCGGTGTTGATCTGGATGGCAAACTCTGGCCTTGTTCACTGTGTCATAAACTAACCAAAGTTGATGATGGGGATGATTTGGACAATGTTTTTTGTTCCAAATGTAAAAGCAGCGTTCTTCGGGGACTGGAAAAAGAAAAGAGCAATTAATTTTAAGGGTTGGTTGCGGGCGGTGTTGCTTCCTGAGGTAGCTCCAACGGAGGCTTGATAACCGACTCCTGAGTTTTCGGTTGGGTCAGATTCTCGGTCGTGGTGGTTGTTTTGGCCACCGGTTTCTTGGCTTCCAGAGCATCCAAATCTTTTTTGGCCACATCATAATCGGATGAATCTTTAGGAATTAAGGATAAAACGGTTGTCATTTCGGTAATGGCTTTCTCAATTTCACCCTTGGCGGCGTAGGTAGCCGAAAGGTTATAGTGGCTGTTGGCCAGATCGGACTTAGCGGAAACCGCTAGTTCAAAGACTTTAATGGCTTCATCATACATACCCAGGGCGTAATAGATTCCACCTAAGGATATTCTTAAGGTGGGGTTTAAGGGATCAAGGGCAATAGCTTGGGAATAAGTCTGAACGGCAAACTGATCGGCACCGGTGGCGAAAGCCATGATGGCCCGGTAAATGGCGGCCAAGTTCTCCCAGTTGCCTGACCTTTGTAAGTTTAAGGCGGCACCCGATTTACCTTCCCTGATGGCTTGTTGGATGAGTTGCGAAATGGTGGTTCGGTCAGCTTCGGTCAGATCTTTCTTGGTCGCCAGGGTGTTGGCCAAAGCCAGATTGACCTGGGAATAGGAAAGATGATAGCGGTCCACATAGGGGTTTAAGGTAATGGCTTCTCTTAAGCTGTCATAGGTTTTCTTGCCGTCATTTTTGGTCACGGCATCCAAAGCAACTTTATATTTGGCTTCGGCCCGAACGGCCCTTACCGAGAAGAAACCCAAGACCAAAACGGCCAGAACAATCGGAATGGCCAGAATTAAAGCCGGAAACTTAGAGCTTTTCGGTTTTTCGTAGCCTTCGGTCGAAAAGCCGGAGGAAAAAACGGTTAAATTGAGGTTGGCCGGAGAAACCACCGAAACCAAAGCGACAAAGACAAAAATCATGACCCAGGTCGTAATTCCGGCCGGGATAAACAAGGCTACGACCAGAAGAGTAAGAAGGGAAATCTCCAGACTGGAATTCTCAAACAGGGAAACGGGCGACTCTTCTTTAACTTTGGCAAAGCTTTTCTTGAGGATTTTAACCAAAGCGGCGATTAAAATGGCCCAGGAGGCCAGTCCGACCAAACCGGTTTCGGTAATCGAGGTTAAATAGATGTTTTTGGCCGCACCAAAACGGTTAGCCCAACTAAACGTTTGGTTATAGGAGAAAGGTTTAAAGCGGTTGAAAGCGGTTAAATAGTTGCCCGGACCCATACCCCAGAGAGGACTTTCCTTTAAGGAATCAATCGCCACACTCCAGGAAGAATTAAAATCAACGACAACCGGAGCGGTTACCTTTCCCGGAAGGACGTTATAGATAGAAATCAAAAGACCGAAAGCAATGATGATTGAGGAAATGCCCCAGAAAACTTTCTTGATGTTGTCTTTTTCGATGCTTAACAAACCCAGGACCAAAGGAATAAGGGGAGAAAGGAATAAAATACCGGAGAGAAAACTGCCGTCGGTGTTAAACGATTGGCTTTTCATATAAGCCGGTAAAAAGCCCAACTTACCAAAAAGACCAATGGCCGAAAAAAGAGCAACGACCGAATAGACCAGTCCGGAAAGGATTAAGGAAGCCTTAATTTCTTTTTTAATGTTCCCCAGGGAATTAATCAAAAAGTAGAGAAGAACGCCCAGGATAACGATTGAAGCATTACCGGGATAGAAGAAGGCCTCCATCTTATTGGGTGTTTTAACAATTGACGAAATAAGATAAGCCGCCAGTAAGAAAAGAATAGGTACATCAAAGGTGCCAAAAGAAACCGAGAAATTACCTTTAACAATGGTTCTAATGCATTTGACAATTAAAGCCAGGGAAACGGCGGAAACCAGAACGATTAATTTGGGCAAAGCAAAAGTGTTGGTAAAGACGGGAAGAAAAAAGAGGGGAAGCAAAAAGACACAACCAACCAAAATGTATTTTTCGATGTTTTCCAATAGCTTTTCCATATTCAAAAGGTATTTAATATTTAGCTTTTATAATAGACCTTGTCAAGGGCATTTTAGAACAAACAACTTAAATGTATATAAAAGTATATAGTATGATATATATACTATTATATATAGTATATAGAGCATCAACGATTACGGTCCCTTAAGATCAATTATCCACCAGTTAAAGGTCACGTCGGTAGAAAGTGAATTATTAAAGCCAACCGTAAAGAAACCATTACCCTTGCTCTTTACATATAAAACATTATTTTCGGTTGAAGAAGTCGGTGTAACATAAACCAAGGTGTAGTCGGTAATCTTCGGATTCTTAATTGTTATCTCAGTAACCCCCGTACTGATAATTGCATGTCCGGCGGTGGCATTGGTGATTATTTCACCGTTAATATCCGCCGAAGATGTCGCCGTTTCGGCTCCGGCGATAACCAACTCGGAAGTTGACAGTTTATTGAATATCGCCGAACCGGAAGCATCAACCATTGCCACTTCATTCCCGTTTATATCCTTAAGAGACAAGAGTTTAGCCGAATCGGTGGCAGTTAGGCTAAAGCGTGAGCTTTCGGATTCTTGTAAGGATAAAGTGGAGGATTCGATACCCCCGGCCACATACAAGTTGCCGGTGATAATCATGTTTCCGTTAGTGTCAATCTTGACTTTTCCGGCCATGATTTCAACCGGAGCCAGAGCCAAAGATTGGATGGCCAGTGGAGCCGAGAGGGTATTTAAGCTGTTGGCAATAACCCCTGACACCGGATTAATCGAGGAAGAAAAGATCATGTCGGTACCTACGGAAACGGTATTGGTTACGGAAAGGACATTGGCGGCCAGTTGATTGGTAACATACAAGTCTTCAACCGCCAGTTCCTTCAAAGAGGCAGAATCAGTTGCCGTAAAGACGGAAGATTGGGCAACTTCATCCATTAAGCTTTGATTAACTTCGGCATCATGGAGGAGTGCTTCAACTTCTTCCCGGGTAATGCCTGAGGTTGAAGCCGTTTGTAAATCGGCAAATTTACCGTTTCGGGCCACGATTTGATCGGCATAGATGGTTCCGGCCGTAATATCGTTGGTTTTAACCGAATCGGCAGTTAACTCTCCGGAGAAAGTGGCGTTGCCCGATTCGTCAATGGAAGCGACTGTTTCGCCAAGCTTATTTTCAACCAAAAGCTGTCCCGATTCGGTGGCATTCTCATTACCGATCTTAATTTTGATATCTTTTTTATCAGCCAAAGGCGAAATCGTTTCCGTTTCGATAATCGGGGAAACAAGACCGCTGTTAACCAAGAGGTGATCAATTGTTCCTTGGAAAGCCGAGAAACCTTGAGCAATCAAGTCAGCCGTTTCCACCATACCGGCTTTAAGGTTACCAATGAGGCTTTCTTTAAAAACGGAAGCTTTGTCTACAGTTTTTCCCTGACCGTCCTTAACCAGATATTTGTTGGTCCCGGTTAGTTTTTCGGTGTTGAAGTCCCCGATATCGGTTAGATAAACAGACGGTTCGTTCCAACCCATCTGGATAATAGTGATGATTTTTCCAACATAGGTTCCGTCAGGAAGTTTGTAACAAGGTTTGTTTGAATTACTACCGTCATCTTCAGGCCAAATAATATCTGATAAGGAAGAAACAGCGCTACATTTGGTATCGTTCCAGTCAGTGGTTGATTCAAGGGCCGTTCCGACGGTTCTTCCGGTCTCGGTTGATTTCATACCGACACCCGGCAGATCGGATGAGGTTATCAAATCACCGTTGTTAATATTGTCTCCATTTCTGACTAAGACCTTAAGAGGGGAACGTCCGGAAAGAACAACCGGAGCACGGTTATTTTCAATAACGGTATCGCTGCCGCCGGTACCGGCAAACTCTTCGCCGACACCACCTGCTCCTCTTATACCAAAGACCAAATTAGGATTGGTGGAAATTACTCCCATGACATTTGCCTGATAAGGGGAACTGCTTTCCGAAACGGTGTTTTTAACGTTAGCTGCAGCCACGATGTCGCCGGCTTCCAGTTTATGATCGGTGTAGTAATACTCTGCCAAGTCGAAAGCGGATCCGGTTGTATCCCATCTGATATCACCATCGTTGATGGCCGGACAGGCCGTACCGCCGGACTCATCGGCACAGATACCGCCGTCAATTAAAAGCATGTCATAGTTGGCTCCCAGAGTTAAGCCCTGAGCTGGAGCTGTTGTTCCAATGCCCACATTGCCTCCAAAATAATTATTGCCCCCCACAGAATAAACACCATAGTTGGTGGAAGAACCCGAAACCATATCAGCGACATAAAGGCCATAATTATTGGTGATTGTTCCCAGACCGTTATTTGCAGTTGAGCCTATTCCAGGATTTGCAATCCAAACTCCAGTAGAGCTGGTAACCGGTGAATTTTTGGAAAGAATATCGTTACGGAAATAACCTGCAAATAAATTGCTAATTGGTCCACTGGAACCGGTTCCTATTTGGGGGATGGAGGTAAAATTAAAGTAATTATTTAGTGATGCGGTTGTGGACCATCCGACCGTCGGTCGTAAATCCATTCCATATATGTTGTTGCCAGTTCCTTTATCACTAAATGTGGGGGATATACGCATACCATAACCCGCTCCACCACTTAAGGTTGAACTTAGATAAAAACCGGATACCGATGTTCCTGTACCGGCAATTTGGAACATTGATGCAGGCGCTGTTGTTCCTATTCCAAGATAGCCGTCTTTGGTTAATCTCATTCTTTCCGAAGTTGAAGATTCTCCGGTATTGGCTGTATGAAAAGTTATTGCCGCAGATACGGCACCAGCCACTGCGTCTCCGTCCTGCACTCCTCTTATGCGGGCCGCTGTTTTTAAGTTTGGTGTTGAGGAAACACCTCTCCAGGTAATTTCACCTAAATATTCTTGATCAGCTGTAGCCGATAAACTTTCTAATGTGTCAGTTCCAGATTTTTGAAGAAGCAATTGAGGTTCTATAGTATCGCTTGCTGCATAAGCAGAAATCCAGAGAGTTGCATTGCTCGCACTTGCCCCCACAACCTCAAGATTGCTATCAGGTGCTGTTGTTCCGATACCTAGATATCCGGCACTGGTTAACCTCATTTTCTCGGCTCTGGTGGTTGAACCGCTGGGGGTTACTTCAAAAGCAAGGTCAGTTGGAACACTTGTCCCTGACCAATCACCACCGGCATAGGCACCGATTAAAGCGGCGTTCTGGTGTGTTGGGGTAGCATCAGTTGTCCCGATACCGGCAAAGGCGATAAAGCCCAAACGTTCACCCGTAAGGGTTGAGGTTGCCAGTTTATGTTGTTCCAAGAAAAGGCCGCCTCCGGATCCGCTTCCGCCATTTCCGGTATTGATAGCTCTGATATCGGCATTGGTGCTGTTGGAAACCGTTAAGGCATCGGTTAAGCCGGCCATGGCTGTACCGATTGATGTCCCGATTCCCATATAACCATTGGTATCAATAACCACTTTCATTGCTCCTGATTTTGAAGCTGAGAAAATATCGCCACCTTTGGTCTGATCAACCATTAAGGCAGCAATGCCGTTATTGATTGTGTTTTGGACTAACCAACCACCGTTGGTTAAAAGGTTGTAGTTGTTGTGATCGGCCGGTGTGGTCGCAAATTGAATAGTGGTTGTTCCTCCCGAATCAGCAATCAACTCTCCATCAAGATACAAGGTTCCATCTATCTCAACATCGCTTTGAACCAAAACATCACCGTCGCTGAGAGTGTGTGTTTCAGCGACATTGCCAACGACTAAGCTAGCACCGACAAAACTTGATGTAACACCAACTCCAAGATAACCTGTACTTGAGGCAATTTCGGTAGAAGTCATGTCATTCACATAAACATTTGATAAACATCCGTCAAAATCATAGTTGCCAGGGTAAAAATAAAGATCCGGATCGTTTGAAGGGGCAACAATATATTCGGTATATGTGCCAACCGCACTTCTACTTGCTCCGCAGTTTCCGGTGCCTCCCCATCCATCGCCATCAGCTGCACCTAAGCATATCCAAATAGAACGAGCCGTATAACTTGTAATTTGCCATGTCACTTTATAAGTACGATTAGCATAGATCGGTTCCATATAAGCCGGATCAAGCACTAGATTTTGAGGTGTTAAACTTTCTGTTTGACAAACTTCGGCCTGTCCCTGCCCCCAAGCATGTGTGCCAGAGCCGTAATCCCAGTTGGGAGTACCATAATTGTCATCAAACTGTGAATCAAGTTCCACATTGGTAATAATTGACGCCCCGGAGGCTCTAAAAGCGATTTGTCCAGCAGCCCCCAACATTGAAATATCAACTTGTGCACCTGGGCCAGTTGTACTAACACCTACACGGCTATTAGAAGTATCAAAAGATAGAAGACCATTTTCGATGTAAAATGAAGTAACACTTGTATCTTTTAGATCCATCCTTGTTAACTGATTACTCAGATCAATCATGGGGGTATTGAAATCAATATCGTTTAAGGCAGTAAAAGTTACAACAGGTGAGGTTAAAAGAAGGGTTCCATCTGTGGCATTGGAAATCGTTTCTCCATTGCCAAAGGTAATATCATTGCCAGTGACGGTTAAATCTCCAGAGAGAGCAGTGGTTGTAGCCGTTAGTTGAATGGTTCCATTAACATTGTTGTCAATCGTTTCATCGTTTTGGAGGATGATATCAGTGGCTGTTCCGGTGTTGGAAATATCAATCGCCGTACCTGATGATGCATTAACATCCAATTTAGCGGCTGGATTGGTAATCCCAATTCCGACATTACCTTCAACAATGAGTCCATTGGTTGGAGCTGATCCTGCTGTTTCGGTATATGCAGTTGAGCCGATGGCAACAGATCCTAGAACATTAAGTTTTCCTTTGGTGGGAACGGAGGTTCCGATGCCCACATTGGTTGCATTGTCAAAAACCTGAGAATTAACGAGTGTGTCTCCGTCAGAGGCTTTGGTTAAGTAGTTGGCGGTTAGAGATGAGCCATCCATTAAGGTTGAGCCCCAGACTCTGGCGTCAATCTCATCCTGGATAACCTGGTTTGATGAGTTTAAGACCAAGACCGTGTTATCCGTTCCGGCAGCCACGCCGCCTAAGGTTGTTACCCCGGTTACTCCCAAAGTTCCCGAAATGACCGTATCTCCGGTTGCCCCGGCTACGGTGAACTTGGGTGTTGAGGTTGTCCCTATAGCTAAACTGGTTTGTGGAGACGTTAACCCTATTCCGATATTGCCCTGTATGGCCAAGTTGTAGTTGGTAATGGCTGCATTGGCAAAACCTCCGGTATCGGTGGTACCTATGCCAACACCACCGACGACGCCCAAAGTTGATCCTGGGGCCGTTGTTCCGATACCAACTTTGTCATCAACCGTGCTTAATCTAACGACTGATCCATCGTCCGTCCAACCTCCAGCTGATCCGGTCAAAGTGAGCATTTGAGCATCAAGATCATCCAGAACATCCTGAACATTGATGCTGTTGGAATAGTTAAACTCGTCAAAAACACCTACCACCGATGCACCGGAAGTGTTGGCGGCGCTGGTCGATCCCAACGGCGCGTGTACCGGCTGCGCCGTGTGCGCCGTGATCTGCCCCGATGCCG
>Ga0208980_10000233_pt1 | contig 29371 bp, 23 predicted proteins | sample WetSurMetagenome_3_FD_187993 | JGI IMG/M metagenome (GOLD analysis project Ga0208980, IMG submission 187993) | Wetland microbial communities from Twitchell Island in the Sacramento Delta, sample from surface sediment Aug2011 Site A1 Bulk (version 2) | ecosystem: Environmental > Aquatic > Marine...
CGTTTGAGCTCCATAGCATGACAAATTGCGACCTCGGGCTATAAAAGTAAAACGATGATGAGGGCCATCTGAGCTTCTGAACGCATTTGCACCAGCATGGTTAAAATTTTTGCGCCTCAGCCTGACTATTGATTTTTTCAAATTGTTTGCAAGAATAATGCCGGAGGTAAATTACCGAAGGTGGATTTGAAATAGCCGCCATTCAATGCTGGGATGGTGCCTTACTTGCGCAGCTCCAAGTACCTGGCCATAGTCCTAGCGGCCGTAGGCGTCGCAATAGTAATATTTAGTCTTGCCACACCCACGACACACTCGGGAGGGATGGGCAGTGAGTCGACCAATTATCAGCTTTCCAATCTAATGCTAGGTATTGTAGGAGCTTTCATTGCCGCCATTGGTCTGTCATATTTCTTCCTCAAGGAGGAATACCAACCTTACGCGGCAAAATCATTTGTCTCCAATGAATCGGTGGAAGCATCAACGGAATCGAAGGGGAGGGTCGTATCTCAAACCGCGAAACTTGAGACAAGCGCACCCGAGCTGATCGATGTGCAAGAAGGCGAGCTAATATTGAGACTGCTCACCGGGGATGAGCGTGTGATGTTCAAAGCGATCTTGGACTCCGGGGGCCAAGCTTTGCAGAAGGATCTCATCCTCAAGACAAAGATGTCCGATGCGAAGGTGTCCCGAACCATCGATAGACTAGTTGAGAAGGACCTCATCGTGAAAGAAAGGTACGGAGTCACAAATCGGGTACGTATCGTCATCGAGAAATGACATTTTTAATGGCCAGTTTTCACTTTTCAAGGCTTTTTTCACAACTTTTCACGCTTACTTTCTTACACCTTTTCAGCGCCTAAGCGATCCTGCCGTGAGGCTCAAAACCTTGGGCAAAGGTGAAAGAAATGAACATGAAAGCATTGGGATTCGGAGCTCTTGTCGGGCTGCTCGCCGTGGGCCTTATTGCGGGAACTGCGGTCGCATCCTCCACAAACTCTGCCGCCGTGGTCAATGGGACACAGACGAGCGCACAGAATGGCTGCGGCCATGGGCTCATGAATCAAGGAAGCGGAAATATGAACGGTCCAGGCCCCTATGGGAATTGCACCATGCAGAACCAGGCGATGAATGGTACCCCCGGCTATCCTGATTGCCCCTATTATCCATCCGGTAATTGCACAGGAACGTGCGGATCTGGCCCAAAGAATGCCTGAATGAGATGGGCTCATACGAAACCTTTTACAATTTTCTTCATATGAGTTCGTACCGAACCTCATGATTTGACATCTTGTCAAGCCATTTGTATAAAGAAATCATTATTTATTAATTATTTTAGCGATGCCCCTTTAATCATGATCTCTGACGGGGCTCGACCTTGCCTAAGGAGATGACTCATCGCCCTCATGGGCCGGTCAATGTGATGATAGAAAGACTTGTAACCAGAGCATAGGTAGTTCAGACCTGTCTCTCCCCGTGGTGTGCGGCTTATTCGGTCCTTGGGACAACCTCCGTTACAAGCGAAGCGCACGTCGCACTCCAAGCAATATTGAGGTAAGGTGGCCTTTCTCAACCCGAAAATCTGTTGCTTTTCGCTACCCACCAGATCAACCATCGGCGTTTCGATGATGTTACCTAGAAGATGCTCTCCATCAACGAAATGATCGCAGGAGTAAAGATCTCCATTGTGCTCCAGGGCGAGTGCAGTGCCGCATATTGCAGCATTGATGCACACGCTCGGAGGCTCACCGTGCCAATTCGCTAGGGCCGCGTCGAAAGCTTGGATGAATACCTGGCCAACGTCATGCCGCACCCATTCATCGAAAATCCCGATCATGAATCGACCATATTTTCCCGGACCGACCGTCTCCTTGGTGACCTTCCTGGCTGTGCCACCATCATCTCCCATCGTCCTCTCCACGATTGGAATGAACTGTAAGAAGCGGAATCCAGCCTCATCACGTAGGAAGTGATAGACTCTGAGCGGTTCATCGACGTTGACCGAGTTGATTGTGACAAGGGCGTTATGTTCCACCCGGTGCTTTTGCAATAGTCGGAGTCCTTTCATCACCCTTTCGAAGGTCGGCCCTCCACCCATGTCGACACGGAGCTGGTCATGCAGATCCTTTGGCCCATCAATGGAGATCCCTACGAGAAAATTATGCTCGTGAAGGAAGGCGCACCAATCATCGTCCAATATGGTCCCATTGGTTTGGATGGTGTTGATTATTCTTTGACCTGGTCGGGCATATCTGTGCTCGATCTCGATCGACCTCTTGAAGAAGTCCAAGCCCATCAAGGTCGGTTCCCCCCCTTGCCATGCGATGGTGACCTCAGGAACCCGATGAGCATGGAGGGTCTGCCGGATGTAACTCTCCAAGACCTCCTCTGACATGCGGAAGGTCCCTCCCTTGTAGAGGTCGGCCTTTTGGGTGTAGAAGCAGTATCTGCAGCTTAGGTTGCAGATGGCGCCTCTCGGCTTAGCCAGGATGTGGAATGCCTCAGGACCAAAGCGCTGGTTGCTCCCTCCGATGGATGATGCCCCCAAGTTCTTTCCCTCAGTTCTTGAGATTAATGGCAAGCTCACATGCTCTTCAATCTAGCCTGCACCTCGGACTCTATGTCTCGATATGCCTTTCCTGATACGTCGATGGCGAGAGCGTGAATCTTACCGGTGAACGTCCAGGGCCTTTCGCCCGGGAAATCATCACTGACGGGGGCTCCTTTCCCTTGGCCGACGACCACATATCCGGTCAATCCGAAACGAGAAGGCTGGGTGCGGATCTTCCCTTCGCCCACCTTCTTTTCGTTGATGAAGAGGCTCACGGTCCCATTCGCCACTCCTTTGGGATCTTCCTTTTCCTTGTCGAAGACTGCCGCCAGGATGATCTTCTCACCAACTGGAACATCTGTCGTCGATGAGATTTTGAATTGCTGCAATCCCACGAAGTTGTAGACGTAATGCAGCTTATTGTCCTTCACATAAAGCGCATGTCCTCCGAACCTTGAACCCTGATGGAATAGCACTCCCTGCGCTCCATCTTTAGGAATGTCTACCGCCGCTCCGATTTTGTAAGAGCGGTTCACGATCTTAGGGCCAACCGACTCTGGTACAGGTAGATTGTCCTCGAAATACCGATATCGATCCCGGTCCTCGGCCGGCTGTGGCCGAGAAGTCAGAAATATCTCAACTACCCCACGGTCCTCTATTGGCAACCCGTTGTATCTCCCCGCTTCATAGTACCAGAGCGACTTGAGCTCCTCGACCTTCTCAGGGAAATCCTTTGCAAGGTCATGGCTCTCCGCTCGGTCCTTGTCTGTATTGAATAGAAGCCAATGGTCCTCTTCGAAACGACCCCAGTCTGCAATGGTGGGATGAGTGTTACTTATCTTCCACCCCTTCTTCCAAATTCCCCGGCTTCCAAGCATGTTGTAATACTGGACCTCTTTCTTAGTGGGGGCTCCAGGTTCATCGAACGAATATCTCATGCTTACCCCTTCCAACGGCTTCTGGGTATAGCCCTTTACTTCCTCTGGAAGGTCGAGCTCAAGGCATTCTAGGATGGTTGGTACGATGTCCACCACATGGTGATATTGATGGCGCAGGCCCCATTTCTTGATTCTTTCCGGCCAACTTATGATCAAGGGGTCGCATGTGCCGCCACTCCAAGCCGCATATCTCTTGTACATCCTGAAGGGAGTGCAGAATGCCTCGGCCCATCCGTTGGGATAATGGTTATAGGTATTCTCGCTGCCCAGTTCATCCAACATCTTCAGGTTGTTCTTCATATCATCGGGGATTCCGTTGAAGAAGAGGTTCTCATTGACCGAGCCGTTCGCCCCGCCCTCTCCACTAGCCCCATTGTCAGACAATGCGACAATGATCGTGTTATCAAGATCGCCCGATTCCTCGAGATAATCTAGCAATCTGCCGATCTCATGGTCAGTATAGGAGACAAAGCCCGCATACACTTCCGCCATGCGACAGAACAGCTTCTTCTCCTCCTTGGAGAGGGAGTCCCACGGGCGGATCACATCTAGCATTGGCCATTTCTTTCCTTCCGGGCTGGTCTCTCCCACAAGTGAGTTCAATGGAGCCATCTCGGTCTCTTGCGTTAGAATGCCCTTCTTTTTCATTTTCTCTAGAACGATCTTTCGATACGACTCGTAGCCCATGTCGAACTTTCCCTTGTACTTGTCCGCCCATTCCTTAAAGACGTGATGAGGCGCATGAGCACATCCAGGGCAGAAATACATGAAGAAAGGCTTTCCTGGAGCGATCACCTTGGCATCTTTGATGAAGGAGATGGCCTTACTCACTAGGTCATTGCTTAGATGATAGCCATCTTTTGGTAATGATGGTTGTTCGATGACATGATTGTCATAAATCAATTCCGGATACCATTGATCGGTCTCCCCACCTAAAAATCCATAAAACCGCTCGAAGCCGCGACCGACCGGCCAGTTTCTTTTTGAGGATGCCATGGTGCATTCCTCTTCGGGCGTCAGATGCCACTTGCCTATCGCATAGGTATTGTAACCCCTTTCCACCAGGATCTCGGCCAAAGTGGCAGTCTCTGGAGGTATCCTGCCACTGGAACCAGGGAATCCGGTAGTGGCCTCTTCGATGCAGGCCATTCCGACCGTGGTATGGTTCCGACCAGTGAGCATGCAAGCCCTGGTTGGCGAGCATAGGGCGGTTGTGTGGAACTGTGTATAGCTTACTCCCTTTTCAGCCAGTCGTTTCATGTTCGGGGTTTCGATTAAACCTCCGAATGGTTCCATGGCGGCGAACCCGACATCGTCCCAGACGATGAAAAGCACATTGGGAGCCCCTTTCTTAGCGCTCGGTTCCGTGAACGGTTCCCAATCTGGTATGGATTTCCTGATGTCCTGGTCTATGAAGCCCTTGAACGATTTGGACAGAGATTTCCCCTCCGTGAGTCTGATGCAATCTTCAACTATTTAGACATCACATTTGACGAAGACATCAACGAGTTGTAATAATAACCATCTGGCACATAGGTTGGTTGATGATTAAAGCAGCTGTAGGAAGCACGTAGATCAGATTTAAAGGCAATTCAAAAAAATTTGCCTAAAGGGGTGCAAAGAGCTCAGGTTGTTTGGGGTGAGGATAAGCGGAAATTTGATGATGATAGCCCATCATGTTTTTATCCAGATATGCATTTGAAGATGGGATTCAATGGCTTCGAACCGGATCAAATTGAACCGACGCTTCCTCATGGGCTTCGTATTCGGATTGGCCCTGGGAGCGCTTACGTTGCTCGCCATTGGTGCACTCATTCCAGACCAAATAAATCCTGAGACTGCGTCCAACTTCTTCTTCGCCTCAACTGCTGTGAACGCCACCTTATTGGTGGCGATGGCCGTGACCATATCATCGATTCTAAGCAGGACTCCAGGCCAAGACCGGAAAACAAGGATGCTATTCTTCATGGCTCAATTGATCGTGGTCTTCTTAGGATTGGTTGTGTCAGGTGTTGGTATTCTTGTCTTCAACACGGCCGTTCCTTTCGATTATGACAGTTTCGTGGACTTCGTGAACCTCGTTTTCACGACTTGGGTCGTCGGTTTCGTCCTGCTTATAGCGGGTATATGGATATCGATTCTGCCTGAGGACCATGAGCCCGTCCGGTAGGATGTTCTCAGCCGCTGCTTTTATTCCGAGCTAAGATACAATTTCTTGCCATTGTTCCCAAATAAAATAGCCAGGAACATATCAAAGCACTCGATAGAACGTATTTTATTTGAGCCGATGGGTTATTAACACATCGCTTGCATATAATCGAATCCAACACATTGATAATTCGAAATTTTAGGGGGTAATCATACGATTAAGAAAAAGTTGATTCGGAAACTGACTGTGAAGGAAGGAACAAAGGTCAATCTGGATGATCACGACACCGGTTGGGCGCAGAACGAGGAGCTAAAGGAAGCTGGGGAAGAAGCCGTAAAGGAGGCTGCGATCAAGATACTGGAGGAAAACCGACAGTCGCTTGCGACCGCGCAAGAGCTGCTGTATGCTAGTGGTGCCTATTCAGTGTTGATCATATTGCAAGGGCTTGATGCCGCTGGCAAAGATGGCACCATTCGCCATGTAATGTCTGGAGTGAATCCCCAAGGATGCCGGGTTCAGGGGTTCAAAGTCCCCACCTCAGAAGAGTTGGGGCACAATTTCCTCTGGCGCTACTCCAAGGCCCTCCCTTTGAAAGGGGAGATAGGCATCTTCAACCGGTCCTATTACGAGGACGTACTGGTGGTTAGAGTGCATCCTGAGCTTCTAGTGTCTCAGGGGCTGGTCACTGGCAAGGTGACCGATAAGTTCTGGGAGGATCGATACAAGGATATCAATGCCTTCGAGAGGCATCTCAGCCGGAATAAGACTCTAATCCTCAAGTTCTTCCTGCATACCTCAAAGGATGAACAAAAGAGGAGGTTGTTGGAGCGCCTCGAGAACGAGGACAAGTATTGGAAGTTCTCCTCGGCCGATTTAAAAGAAAGAGCTTTCTGGGGCGACTATACGAAGGCGTACGAGAACATGCTCAGCAACACGAGCACCAAATGGGCTCCCTGGTATGTCATACCGGCAGACCACAAATGGGCTGCACGGGCGATCGTTGCCGATGTGATTACGACAGGGATCCAGAACCTCAAGCTTCAATACCCCAAAGTAACGAAGGAAAAGATGGATGAAATAGTCAAGGCCAGGGAGGAGCTCAAACTGGATGATTAATGGTGGGGAGACCCACCCTCTTTTCTTTTTTTTGGGAAGGCGTATCCTATAATTATGATGCCTTAGATTTCCTTTTAAACAAGCTGGGCTTCTTGGAATGGATAGGGTTCATATCCACAGTGTAAGGAATGAGCATCAGCTCCTTCGCCGCCCGTTTCAATATCTTCTTTTCCGTCTTGCTGATCTCCTCCCCCGGGAGACCTATGTTGGCCAGCTCCTCGTCCCTCACCGCGAGGGCTGTCACTTCCCCAACGTTCAGGATCCAGAGCTTGAACTCCCTGCCCTCCTTCTCCTCCGCCTTGGTCAGGATCTTGCCTACCCTTCCCAGTTCGCTCATGAAGCCTTCAGTGACGATGTCCCTCTGCTGGAAAAGGGTCTTGGCGTCGATGCGAACCTTTGCCTCCACCTTGGCCTCTGGCATGATCGCCGCGATGAGCTCGTTCCCTGGATAATTCGCGGCAGTCCTCTCCAAGGCCTTCCTCATTATGCGTTGCTCCTTCCTGGCCCGACGGGGTTTGTCCGAGATGATAATGGAATGGCCCATCATTACACCGGCCTTTGCCAGCAATTCCCATTCCTCGGGTGTGAACTTGTCCTTGCTAGTCATGGAGCGACCCCCTTGGCCGCCGCTGGTCCGGTCGTAGGCAGGACAGAAGATACCTTCCCCTTATACTGGCTCATGAACAGGTCGTAATAGAAACCACGCTTGCCCATGAGCTCTTCATGCGTCCCACGCTCGACGATCTCCCCCTCATTGATGACCAATATCATGTTGGAGTCCTTGATGGTACTTAGGCGATGTGCGATGACGAAGCTGGTCTTGCCTTTCTGCAGTTCTTTGATGGCTTGTTGGATGAGTTTCTCTGTGCGAGTGTCGACGTTGCTGGTCGCCTCGTCCAAAATGAGCATCTTGGGATTGGCGACCATGGCCCGGGCGATAGTGAGCAACTGCCGCTGGCCTTGGCTCAAATTCGCTCCTCGGTCGGTGAGAACGGTGTTATATGCTTGCGGGAGATGGTTGATGAACTCATCGCAATTCGCCTTCTTAGCCGCAGCGATACACTCCTCATCAGTTGCACCCTCTCGGGCATACTTCAGATTGTTCATGACCGTATCGGAGAATAGGAAAGCCTCCTGCAGCACCACGCCAATCTGGCTCCTCAGACTCTTCTGGGTCACATCATAGATGCTATGACCGTCGACGGTGATGCTCCCCGAATCGATGTCGTAATATCTGGTGAGGATATTGATGATGGTGCTCTTGCCAGCGCCGGTCGGGCCGCAGAGACCGATGGCCTCTCCGGGCTTGGCCGTGAAGGTGTTCTTCTTCAGTATCTTGCGTCCCTTCACATAGCTGAAGTCGACGTCCTGGAAGACCACCTCGCCCTTGATTTCCGGCAGCTCTTGGGCGTCTGGCTTGTCGAAGATGATGGGTTTCTCGTCTAGGAACTTGAAGATCCTGACCGCGCCGGCAAGCGCCTTGAGCACGTAGTTGTAGTTGAAGAAGATAGTAATCAGCGGGAGGATCAGCATCACTGAGAGGTTGATGAAGGTGACCAGCACCCCGATGTCGAACTTGTCCTTGATTAGCATGTTGGAGCCGACCAGGGACACGATGGCCACTCCGATGTACGCCGAGAGAGCGATCAGCGGCCCTATGAGCAATCCGAGGCTCTGGGACTTCACACCCACATTGCGGGTATCCTTGCTGATACCGTCCATATCATCAACCCTCTTCTCCTGGTAGCGGTAGGCGATGACGGTCTTCGAGCCTGCCAGGGTCTCCTCCTCGAACCCGCTGAGGTTCGCCAAGCCCTGCTGCATCAATTTGAACATCGGGTTGGCCAGACGGCCCATCCCCCAGATGAGGACCACGATGGCCGGGACCACCAGCAGCGCCACGATGGCCATGGTGGCGTTGAGGGCGATCATGGCCACGGCGATGATGATCAACAGGAAGATGCCTAACAAGATGCTGCCCAACGGCCCCTGGAACAGGGCGGCGACGGCGTCGATGTCGTTGGTTACGCCGCTCATCAACTCCCCAATGGGCTGCCGATCGAAGACGTTCAGGGACAGCTCCTGGGCATGGTCGAAGAGCTCCTTGCGCATCTTATAGAGCGCATTCTGGGCCATATCCGCCAGCCAACGATAGGCGACGAACAATGTGCCGAAGGCGGTGACTGCCAAGACTACCATTAGAACTACCATGTCTTGCAGTTCCTGAACGGTGCCCCCTGTGCTGATTAGGTTGACTGCCTGGCCGACCAGGATAGGACCCATTATGAAGCAGAATGTGCCGATGCCGAGGAGGATGATGGTGCCGATCAGCTTTGCCTTCTTGATGGCCAGGTAGCGGATCATGCGCATCAAGGTGCCGCTCTTCTTGGTCCCATCCTTCTTGTCTTTGGCGGCGCTCATGCCACATCCTCCTGGCGGAGGCCGCCGAGCTGCGAATTGAAGATCTCTTGGTAGAGCTCGCTCTCCTTCATCAAGGATTCGTGGTTGCCTATAGCCTTGATCTCCCCGTTTTCTAAAAGGACGATCTTGTTGGCCGTGAGAACGGTACTTATTCTCTGTGCGACAACGAAGGTGGTGGTTTGTCCCAGCACCTTCTTCATCTCCTCCTGGATGCGGCTCTCCGTGGCCACGTCCACGGCGCTCGTGCTGTCGTCCAGGATTAGGACCTTTGGCATCGCGCAGATGCCCCTGGCGATGCACAGACGTTGCCTCTGTCCACCCGAGAAGTTAGTCCCGCGGCGTGACACGCTGCGGTCGTAACCCTCTGGGGTCGAGGTCAGGAACTTGTGGGCATCGGCAGCCTTGGCCGCTACCTCCATCTCATCGTCTGTGGCCTCGGGGTTTCCCATCTTTATATTCTCCCGCACGTCGCCAGAGAACAGTATCGATTCCTGCAATACGGGAACGACGATCTGCCGGAGAATTTCCTGAGGGATGTCTTTGACGTCGACATCGTCGATGGTGATCTTCCCTGCGGTCACATCATAGAAACGCGGGATGAGGTTGATCAAGGTCGACTTCCCGCACCCCGTGGACCCAAGGAAGGCCACCGTTTCGCCGGGCTCTGCCACAAAGCTGATGTTCTTGACAGTCTCAGGTTCGTCCCCGCTGCCGTACTTGAAGGCCACTTTCTCGAAGACCACGCGTCCCTTATGCTCTGCTGGGTCAATCGACTTGGGCGTGGCGGGGTCCTTGATATTCGGCTCCACCTTGAGAAGCTCACGGATCCTGCCAGCCGAGATGTCCGCCGAGGAGAGCTGGGGCAGAAGGATCGAGAGATTGAACATCTGGATCAGGATCATCAGCAGGTATTGGCTGAAAGCTACAAGAGCGCCAACCTTGGTCGGGTCGGTGAAGGCTGCCTGTCCACCTACCCATACGGCGATGGCTGTGGAAACACCGATGATGGCGAACATGCTGGGCAGGATCCAGTACTGCGTCCTCATGGGAGCAAGCGCGGCCTGGCGGTACTCGTTGTTGGCCTTCTCGTAGGACTCTTTCTCATGCTCCTGCCTCATGAAGGCTTTGACTACCCTTACGCCGGAGAAGTTCTCCTGCAGCCGGTTGTTCGATGCGTCCAGCTTCTTCTGGCGCTCCTTGTACTGCTTCTGTAGCCGTCTGGCCACCAACCAAAGCACAACCGCCATCAGGGGGATGACGATGAGGAATATCCAGGCCAGGTCGGGGCTGAATAAGAGCACGGCCACGACCGCGATGATGATGGTGAATGGCGCCGCCAGAAGGAAGCGCATGGCCAATTGCACGGCCATATTTATCTGATAGATGTCGTTGTTCAACCGGCTCATCAATTCCCCGGTGGAGTGCTCGTCATAGTTTTTGACGGAATAGGTCTGGACCTTTTCGAAGGTCTTCCTGCGAAGGTAGTCGGCCGTTCCCTCTGAGAAGGCCACGGCCATCATGATATTGATCGAGATGAAGATGGCATAGAGGAAGGCCAGCAAGAGGATTGTGATGACCGAGTTGATGATCGCATCTTCGTTTGGCACAACTTGAAGAACGCCATCGTTGATGAGGTTCTGGACCTCATAGGGGATGAGGATGATGACCGTGCTGCTAGCCAGTACGAAGAGCTGAGAAATCAGGATGAATCGCCAGGATTTCTTATACAGAACAAACAATCTTGCGATATTGCCCAATGCCACCAAACAAATCCCCCGAGCCTCAGCCTGAAGTGGAGACTTATCGTTGCTTCTACGATTTAATATTGCTTGTAAAAATCGAAAAGTACCTCAGATATTAATTCAGGGTGCACTCGCTCTACGATAGTTTAAGGAAGTCACTAATGATGCAGAGACGAAGGTTAGCACATGGCCAAGAACATCTACTTCGTTGGGACGGCGGGAAGCGGCAAATCCTCTTTGGTCTGGGCATTCCAGGAGTGGATGACGCTGCAGGGCCTGGACACTATAATCGTCAATCTTGATCCTGGCGCTGAATATATCCCCTATGAGCCGGACATCGACATTCGCGACTGGGTCAAGGTCGAGGAGGTCATGAAGGAGTATTCGTTAGGACCCAACGGTGCTCAGATCGTTTGCGCGGACATGATGGCCCTGAACGCTAAGGAGCTGGCGGAGGTCATCGAGGGATACAAGACCAATTATGTGCTGATCGACACCCCAGGCCAGATGGAGCTGTTCGCTTTCCGGCAATCCAGCCAGGTCATAATGGACGTATTGGGCCGCGAAGAGTCATTCCTTGTATTCCTATCCGACCCCGCATTGGCCAAGACCGCCAACGGCTTCGTCTCCACACTGATGCTTTGCGCTCTCACCCATTTCCGCTTCAGCGTACCCTTCCTCAACGTGCTCTCCAAGGCGGATACTCTGGAAGAGGCAAAGTTGGACGAGCTCAAGAACTGGGCCGAGGATCCATTTGCGCTCTTCAATGCACTGACCGACGGGGAGTTCAACGCAAGCAACATCCAAAGCATCGAGCTGCTCAAGGCCATGGAAAGCGTGGGCATGTATCGTGAGCTGATCCCCGTCTCCGCCGAGGCGCAGCTAGGGCTAGAGGACATCTACAATCACATCCAGCTCTCGATGGAGGGAGGAGAAGACCTCCGAAGCGATTGAGGTAACATCCTTCTACGTCCCGCCCTATACAACATCATGAGCAAGCCTGTTGTGTTCCTCCAATGTCCCCAGTGCAAGTCTCCCCATATCTTCTATGATCTTGGGGGTATGACTGGGAGGGTCTACCATTGTCACGATTGCGATTACATAGGCCCAGTGGTCATCGAGCTTGAGCTGACCGAGGAAGAGGTCAAGGCCATGGAGGAGGAGAGGGCGGCCAGGTCGGGGGAGACCGTCCAGCCTGAAAAGAAATCACGCAAGCGCCGCTTCCTACGAAAGTGAAATCTTCTGCTGGATCTATTCGCAGGAAATCAAATTACATTGGTAATAGAAAATTGAAAGGGAAGTGGTTTTCCGAGATCAGGCGAACATAACGCCGGACTCGGTGCATTTCGGCTCTTCGATATCCAAGACCTTGATGATGGCCCTCTCGAAATCGCCAATCAGGACCACGTCGCGGTTTTCGCGTATGGCGAACATGCCCGCCTCAGTGCAGATGGCCTTGATATCTGCTCCCGTACCTCCCTCGGTCTTGAGCGCAAGGTCCATGGAGTTGACCATCTGGTCGATCGCCATTCTGCCCATGTGGATCTTGAAGATCTCGTTGCGCGCCTCGAAATTGGGTATAGGTATCTCGATGATGCGGTCGAAGCGGCCTGGGCGCAGCAGCGCTTCGTCCAGGATGTCCGGTCGATTGGTCGCCCCGATGATCTTGACGTCGCTGATGGGGTTGAAGCCATCGAGCTCGGCCAGCAGCTGCATGAGCGTCCTCTGGACCTCGCGGTCTCCCGAGGTAGCGACCTCGAGGCGCTTGGCCCCGATGGAGTCAAGCTCATCGATGAACACGATGCTGGGCGCCTTCTCCTTGGCCATTTCGAACAGCTCGCGGACCAGCCTTGCACCCTCTCCGATATATTTCTGCACCAGTTCGCTCCCCACGAACCTGATGAAGGTGGCGTTGGTCTGATGCGCCACTGCCTTTGCGATGAGCGTTTTACCAGTGCCCGGAGGCCCGACCAGCAACACACCCTTGGGAGGCTCTATGCCCACCTTCTTGTAAAGTTCTGGCTTGAGCAATGGGTCTTCGACCGCCTCTCGGACCTCGAGTATTTGCTCGTCCAGTCCTCCTATGTCCTTGTATGAGAGCGTAGGCTTCTCTATGATCTCAGCCCCGATTACAATGGGATCCAGCGATGGTGGGAGCACGCCCATGACCGCTAGCGTCTGCTTGTTCAGGGCGACCCTCGCCCCAACCTCGAGGTCCTCGGTTGGAACATACTCGGAGGTCGACACAATGAAATCCGGACCGGTGGAGCTCTTGACAATGACCCTCCCGTCCGCCAGGAGGTCCTTTATGGACCCGATGATCAACGGAGGGGATTTCAGGCGCTCCATCTCGGAACGCATTCTCTTGAGCTCCTTCTGAAGGCGAAACAGCTCGCTTTCTACGTAGCGCTTCTCCCCCTCGACTCGGCGGATCTCCTCCAGCAGCTCCGTGTTCCTTCGCTCCAGGACCTCAATCTTCTCTCTCATCTCGTTTACGAGTTCCTCAACCTGGGGCTCTTTCGTGTCTTTCACCTCAGTCCATTCCATTTCACCCTCAATATAAAGGCGAGTGCTATTTGAAATCTTCTAATTCCATGCATCCTTTTGACATCATTGCCTTTATGAGGAGTCCTGTTGTTCTAACGCATCTGGGTCGCTTTTATTTCGACTTCCGAGAATATATTTATACTTATCAATTTAGATAATAATCACCTATCTGCTGAGCCTAAATTGTTGAATTAGCCTTTACCTTGACATATCTCAAAACTATTATCTAGCGACGCGGAATTGAGTGTGGCGAATGGTATGATCTGCGAACTCTGCGGCAAGGAGGTGCCTGAGACCCGCTCGACCTGGATCGAGGGGGCGCAAATGAAGGTCTGTAAGGACTGCCAGCGCTTTGGCGACAAACCCAAGGCGGGGGCTAAGGAGTCTCCCACCAAGGTGGTCATCGCCTCCAGGCTGGAGCAGAGGGAGCGAAGGATGCGCACCCGGGACATCTACAAGGAGGAGGAGGTCTTCGAGCTGGTGGACGACTACGCGGCCCGCATCCGGGATGCCCGCAACGCCCGAGGCTGGAAGACGGAGCAGCTCGCCGCCAAGATAAGCGAGAAGGCGTCCACGCTCTCCAAGGTGGAGTCAGGGCATCTCAAGCCAGACGATGTCCTGGTGGCCAAGCTGGAGAAGGAGCTAAATATCGTTCTCATAGAGAAGGTCCCCCTGGTCAAGCCCGAGGCCAAGAGCGCCAAGCACGGCGGGGGCATGACCATTGAGCAATTCATCAAGCATGAAAAGAAGAAGGAATGAGCTAGCGTGCCAGGATTTCCTTCTTTACCCTTTCAGCATACGTGAAGATGTCCATCCCCATATCCTTCGCCAGCGCCAGGGCGGCCACCTCTATGTCCACCCCGAGGCGGTCCTGGACCCTGTTTACCTTGGCCACCAGATCACGCTTCTTCTGCCCCGAGGCCTTGGCCATCTCGTCCAGGATGATGGAGAACAAGGAAACGTCCGGCTCCACCTCCTTGAGGAGGTCCTTGCAGGGACGATAGTTAACGGGGATCTCTATGGTCTTGTAGTCGAAGGCAGGCTTTACCATTCCGTCCGTCCTTTCCAGAAGGCCACGCTTGATCCCCATCTCCAAAAGTGCTTGTGCCTCCTTGGGCGAGAACCATCTGAAGTCCATGCTGGCAGAGAAGACGAACTCCTTCTCCGAGAGTATGTTCTTGCCCTTCCGCTTGAACAGCAGGGCCAAGCAGGTCTCAATGTCCCCCAAAGCGACGCCTCCGGCTCACTTGGAGGAATCACCGCATTCGTTAAAGAACTATCTTTGCTTCTCGGTCCAGTAATAAGCATGAAAGTGATCGGATCGAGACTGATCCATGCATTCAGGGAAGACAATAAAGGTCGCCCGGTAGCAGATAACTGTTATATAGAAGAACAAACATCCTACTGCCCGCTAGCTAGAGGCTAGAATGGCATATTTGTAAACTATCTGGAGGTAATGACATGGGAATGGGTCAAACACCGATACTCATCCTCAAGGAAGGGACCAAGAGGGATAAGGGCAAGGACGCCCAGTACAACAACATTCAAGCGGCGCGCGCCATCGCAGACGCCGTTCGCAGTACCCTCGGCCCAAGAGGAATGGATAAGATGCTCGTCGATAGCCTGGGAGACGTCGTTATCACCAACGACGGCGTAACCATCCTGAAGGAGATCGACGTCGAACACCCGGCCGCCAAGATGTTGGTCGAAGTCGCAAAGACGCAGGACGAGGAGTGCGGGGACGGCACCACCACCGCCGTCATCCTGGCTGGAGAGCTGCTGAAGAAGGCGGTCGACCTGATCGACTCCAACGTTCACCCGACCATCATCACTGCTGGTTACCGCATGGCTTCCGTCAAGGCCTTGGAGGTTCTGGAGAATGTGGCCGAGCCTATCGACATCAGCGACAAGACCAACCTGCGCAAGATCGCCATGACGTCCATGATGTCAAAGGCCATCGTGGGCAGCAGGGAGCACATGGCCGATGTCGCCGTTGGCGCCGTGATGAAGGTCGCGGAAAAGACCAACGGCAAGTGGTTCGTGGACACTGACAACATCCAGGTCGTGAAGAAGCAGGGCGCGTCCATGGACGACACCCAGCTCATCGAGGGCATCATCGTGGACAAGGAGCCAGTTCACCCGGCCATGCCCAAGAAGGTCAATAAGGCCAAGATTCTGTTGCTTGACGCCGCACTGGAGATCAAGAAGACCGAGATCGACGCCAAGATCGAGATCACCGACCCTTCCCAGATGGCTGCCTTCCTCCAGGAGGAGGAGCGCATGCTGAAGGGCATGGTAGAGAAGATCAAGAAGTCCTCCGCCAACGTCGTCTTCTGCCAGAAGGGCGTCGACGACCTGGTCCAGCACTTCCTGGCTAAGGAGCAGATCTACGCTGCCCGCCGTGTCAAGAAGAGCGACATGGAGAAGCTGGCCAAGGCCACGGGCGCAAGCGTCGTGACCAAGCTGGACGAGCTCGACCCGGCCGACCTGGGCTTCGCCCAGACCGTGGAAGTCCGCAAGATCCAGGAAGAGGAGATGACTTTCGTCATCGGTTGCAAGAACCCGAAGGCAATCAGCGTGCTCATCCGCGGAGGCACCGAGCACGTCGTGGACGAGATCGAGCGCTCGCTCGAGGACGCCACCTCCGTGGTCGCTGTGGCCATCGAGGATGGAAAGATGATCACTGGTGGAGGCAGTACCGCGGTCGAGATCGCGCTCAGGCTGCGCGAGTACTCCGCGTCCGTCGGAGGCCGCGAGCAGATCGCCATCGACGCCTACGCCTCGGCCCTTGAGGTCATCCCCACCGCCCTAGCTGAGAACGCTGGTTTGGACCCGATCGACATCCTGATCGAGATGCGCAAGGCGCACAAGTCAGGGAAGAAGTTCGCGGGCCTCAACGTCTATGAGGGCAAGGTGGACGACATGCACAAGCTGAACGTGCTCGAGCCGTTCCGCGTGGGCAAGCAAGCCATCAACTCCGCCACTGACGCCGCTGTCATGATCCTCAGGATCGACGACGTTATCGCCTCCAAGGGAGGCCCTGGCGCGGGAATGGGCGGAAAGGGCGGCATGCCTGGGTCTGACGAGGGCCTGGGCGACATAGACTGAACGCCAATCACTTAGGAGGGCGCAAGCCCTCCCCTCAATCACTTACCAAAAGAAGTTTTGCATGCATGATCATAGAGTCGCGTCCCGAGGATGAGGCAATGCCTGAAGGTGCTGCGAACGGCCCGAAGGAGGGGAACGGGAAAGAGGAGAAGGCGCAGGTGCAAGCGCTCCAACAAGAACTGGACGCATTGCGCAAAGAGCTTGAGTCGCAGATAGCCACCAACAAGGAATACCTGGATCTGGCCAAGCGAATCCAGGCAGACTTCGATAACTATCGGAAAAGGGCACAGCGCGACAAGGAAGAATTCATGAGGTCGGCCAACGACCGTTTGATTGCCGACCTGCTTAACACCCTGGACGATCTAGATAGGGCTTCGTCGCCCAACATCAAGGAAGAGGAGCTGCGCAAAGGGGTGGCGCAGATACGGAGCAACCTCATGGTATTGCTGCGCTCCTACGGGCTCAGGGAGATGCCCGAGGGATGCGTCTTCGACCCCGACCTGCACGAGGCCCTGGCCACGTGCGAGGGAGAGGATGGAAAGGTACTAGAGACCTACCAGAAAGGATATCTCTTAGGTACTCGAGTAATCAGGCACGCTAAGGTTTGCGTAGGCAAGACAGACAAGGAGGCTGAGCAGAATGGCTAAGATAATCGGCATAGATCTGGGCACAAGCAACTCCGCGGCGGCGGTCATGGAGGGTGGCCGCCCGGCCATCATACCGAGCGCAGAGGGAACCAGCTTGGGAGGCAAGGCCTTCCCTTCGTACGTAGCTTTCACCAAGGATGGTCAGCTATTGGTAGGGGAACCAGCCAAGCGCCAGGCGGTATCCAATCCTGATGGCACCATAGCCGCCATCAAGCGCAAGATGGGCACCGACTTCAAGGTTCGCGTCTCTGGCAAGGAGTTCACGCCCCAGCAGATCTCTGCTTTTATCCTTCAGAAGATCAAGAGGGATGCGGAGGCGTACATCGGAGAGACGGTGACGAAAGCGGTCATAACCGTTCCCGCTTACTTCAATGACAATCAAAGGCAGGCCACCAAGGACGCCGGCGCCATTGCCGGCCTGGATGTCGTGCGCATCATCAACGAGCCTACCGCGGCGGCATTGGCCTTCGGCCTGGACAAGGGCGAGAAGGAGCAGAAGATCATGGTTTTCGACCTCGGCGGCGGTACATTGGATGTCACGATCATGGAGTTTGCCCACGGGGTATTCGAGGTGCTGGCCACCTCGGGCGACACCCAATTGGGCGGAACGGACATGGACGAGGCCATGGTCCGCTTCGTGACAGAGCAGTTCCGCAAGGAGAGCGGTGTGGACCTGAACAAGGACAAGATGGCCATGTGGAGGGTGCGCGAGGCTTGCGAGAAGGCCAAGATCGAGCTGTCCACCACTATGACAACCGAGATCAACCTTCCCTTCATCTCCGCTGACGCCAGCGGTCCTAAGCACCTATCCATGAACATCAACCGGGCCAAGTTGGAGGAGCTGGTAAACCCCATCGTTGAGCGATGCCGAGGGCCTCTCACCAATGCCCTAAGGGACGCCAAGCTCGACCCGGAGAAGATCGACTCCGTGATCCTGGTGGGCGGTCCGACGCGCATGCCAATAGTGCACCGCTTCGTGGAATCCTACGTGGGCAAGAAGATCCAGAGAGGGGTCGATCCGATGGAATGCGTGGCTATGGGCGCAGCCATCCAGGGCGCAGTACTATCCGGTGAGGTGAAGGACGTGCTGTTGCTGGACGTCACTCCTCTTTCCCTGGGCATAGAGACCCTGGGAGGGGTCGCGACCAGATTGATCGAGCGCAACACCACCATTCCCACGCGTAAATCCCAGATATTCTCGACCGCCAGTGATAACCAGCCAGGAGTGGAGATCCACGTGCTGCAGGGCGAGCGCGAAATGGCCGGGGATAACGTGTCCCTAGGAAAGTTCCAGCTCACAGGCATCCTTCCGGCGCCGAGAGGAGTGCCCCAGATAGAGGTAACCTTCGACATCGATGCCAACGGCATCGTCAACGTCTCCGCCAAGGACCTTGGGACCGGCAAGGAGCAGAAGATAACCATCACCGCCGCGAAGAAGATGAGCAAGGACGAGGTGGAACGCGCCATCAAGGAGGCGGAGCGCTTCGCCGAAGAGGACAAGAAGCGCCGCGAGAAGGTGGACGTTATGAATCAGGCCGACTCGCTCATCTATAACACAGAGAAGATGCTGGTCGAGCACGCGGACAAGGTATCCACCGAGGAGCGGGAGAAGATTCAGAAGGCCATCGAGGAGCTTAAGGAGGCCACCAAGGGAGGCGACAAAGACGTCATCAAGGCCAAGACCGATGCGCTAACCAAGGAGATGTACACCGTCTCCGCCCGCGTCTACGCCGAGGCCTCGAAGAAGGCTCAAGGTCAGCCCGAACAGCAGGCGACTGGGGGATCACCTCCGCCTGATGAGGGCAAGGGCGGGAAGGATGGATACGTCGACGCGGATTACAAGATAGTCGACGACGACAAGTGAAGGCTGGACGATGGCTGAGAAGCGCGACTACTATGAGGTTCTAGGCGTCCCCAAGAATGCCACCCTGGACCAGATCAAGCAGGCCTACCGTGCCCTGGCCCGCAAATACCACCCCGACGTCACCAAGGAGGACAAGGGCCACGCCGAAGAGCGCTTCAAGGAGATCTCCGAGGCCTATGAGGTGCTAGTGGATGAGGAGAAGCGCAAGCTGTACGATCAATACGGTCATGCCGGGCTCACTGGGCAGTTCTCCAACGGCGGCTTCCAATGGAGCGATTTCACCCACGCCACCGACCTCAGGGACATATTCGGGGACATGGGGAGCTTCGGGTTCGGTGGCAGCATATTCGACACTCTGTTCGGTTTCGGTGGCAGGGGGCAGCAGGGGCCGCACCAGGGCCAATCCTTGCGTTACGACATTGAGATCACCTTGGAGGAGGCGGCGAAGGGCGGCGGGCGGGAGGTGACCATCCCCAGGTCGGTAACCTGCGAGGCTTGCCATGGGACTGGCGCCAAGGACGGCAAGGTCCAGACCTGCGCCACCTGCGGCGGGAAGGGCCAGGTACAACACGTGCAGCAAAGGGGATACTCGCGCTTCGTGACCGTTGCCCAATGTCCCAAGTGCCATGGGGCGGGCAGGACCTATGAGCAGCGCTGCCCCAAGTGCGATGGCAGGGGGGTGCAGGTGAAGTCTTCCAAGATCAGCATCGACATCCCTCCTGGCATAGATTCGGGGATGAGGCTGAGGTTCGCTGGCGCGGGCGACGCCTCTCCCGATGGAGGACCGTCGGGTGACCTGTTCGTGGTGGTGCATGTCCGAGAGCACGAGGTCTTCAAGCGCGATGGTGCTGACCTCTGGCTCGAGATGCCCATCGAATACTGGGAAGCCGCCCTTGGCGCCGAGGTGGAGGTCCCTACCCTGAGCGGCAAGGCCATGCTCACCATACCATCGGCCACGCAGGATGGCTCCGTCTTCCGTATGAAGGGTAAAGGGCTACCTCAGATCGAGTCCCGTGGTATGGGCGATCAATTCGTCCGCATCAAGATCAAGGTACCGCGAAAGCTGACATCGGAGCAGAAGGCCCTGCTGAAGAAATTGTCAGAGCAGGAGCCGAAGAAAGGCCTTCTGGACCGTTTCAAAACTAGCTGACCGTTTTCAAGGTCGCTTGCGGCAGAAAGCGTTATCAATCCACGAAAGCTCAGCCCCTCATAGTCGTTGGAGGGGGCGGAGCTACGCGGCCTTTCGAGGGGAGCAAGTTCGACAGGAGGATATGGGTCCTCTTCTGGTCCCGCCTCATCGATGGAGCTGGTTTCTCCATCGTGTCCCCTTTCCTGGCATTGTACATGAATCAGGTCTTGGGCGCCCCCATGACCTTGGTGGGACTGGTCCTCCTAGTGGCCGGGCTGGCAGGCGCTGCCGGGAGCTTTGTGGGAGGGGTGATCGCCGATGCCCGGGGAAGACGGAACGTAATGGTGGTCTCCATGATCACCCGCAGCCTGAGCTTCGTCGCCCTGGCGGTCATCATCACCGTCATGCCCGAGCTTTGGCTGATATCCGCCTTGTTGGCACTGAACTTCTTCCTAGGCGGGGCGTTCGACCCTGCGAATAACGCCATGGTTGCGGACGTCGTGGAACCATCCAGGCAGCTCGAGGCATATGGATTGCTTAGGGTTGCCTGGAATCTGGGTTTCGCGGTCGGACCGGCCATAGGCGGGCTGATCGTGGTCTTCTCGTACAATCTAGCCTTCTTGGCCAGCGCAGGCGTGTCCATGATCGCGGCGCTCATCGTGCTATTCTTCCTAAAGGAGAGCTACGTCCCCAAGCCTGGGTCCAGGAAGGAAAGACTCAAGCTAGATCTGAGCGGCATAAGCCTGCCCTTCATGGCCTTCTGCATCTTCTGCGTGCCCATGTTCATAATGGCGGGGCAGTTCGGGACTACCTTTCCAGTTTATGCCAACGAGAGGCTGGGCATCGACTCCTTCGTCATCGGAATAGTCTACGGGATTAACGGCCTGATGGTGGCGCTAATACAGCTCCCCCTGGCTCGTTGGCTCTCGCGCTACAACATGTTTTCTGCCATGCTCTTTGGCACCCTGGTCTATGCCTTGGGGTTCTTCAGTCTGGCCTTGATCTGGGGCGGATGGGGGTTGGCTCTGAGCATGGTGGTCATCACCATCGGCGAGATGATAGTCACGCCCGTAGCCACCAGCCTGACCGCCGCATATTCGCACGTGGACGATCGAGGCAGGTATATGGGGGTCTTCGGTCTTGTGGCCTCGTTGGGCTGGTTCACCTCCTCCCTGATCGGAGGCATTGTCTATGACAACGCTTCCTCTAGCCTACTCCTATGGGGCATCATGGCGCTGTTGGGGGCCACAACTGCATTGGGGATGGCTTTGCTATGGCGCAGATCCAAGGTAAGTGGCGGCATTGGCAGTGCGGCCTGAGCTAAGTCGCTGGGAAGCCAAGAGAGAATGCGGCGCCTTGTTGCGAGTCCACAAGCTTGACCCATCCTCCGTAGCGCTCCATGGTCTTCTTTACCCAGAAAAGCCCGAGGCCGGTGCTTCTCTTCTCTCCATAGCTGAAGCCCTCGTGGAAGAGCTTGGGGCGCGCCACCTCCGGGATGCCAATACCATCATCGACCACGGTCAATTGAATCAGGCTGCCCTCCCTGCTTATGGAGAAGGTCATCTTCTTGGCTTCCCCATGGCGCTTGGAATTGCGCACCAGATTGTCTATGACCGAGCTCAGCGCGAAATCAGCCAATACCTGCGCGTCCCCATCGATCTCGAAGGCCATCTGGTGAGTGGCCATGACCTGAGCTATTATCGGTCTCAGATCGACGCTGAAAAGGGCACGGCTCGATTGCAGGAAGCTGTCCAGCTCTTTGAAATGGTCCAGTATGTCCGTCAATCGGGCCGCGGAGCGCTTGGCCCGTTCCAACTGCTTCTCCTCCTTCTTCATATCGTAGAGCTGAAGGGAGCCGGACAAGACCATGAGCTCGTTGCGGATGTCATGCCTCAGCACCTTGTTGCTCATAGTGACCGCTTCCGCTAGCTTGGCCAGATCCTCTTGGGTCTTCCGCCTTTGCAGCGCCACGCTGAGGTTTTGGGCCAAGAAGCGGAGCATGCTGATATCGTCCTCATCCCAAGCCACATCCTTCTCCGTCCTTTGAAGGAGGATCAGCCCTTGTTTCCTTCCCTCGACCAGCAAAGGAGAGAGCAGCATGGAAGCGATGTCCCCTTGGAGCAAGAGGGAGACAAAACCCATCTCCTCCTGGTTCATCGACGAGACGTTGATGGCCCTTACCGTCCCCTCGTTCTGTGCCTTTTCCATTATCCAGCTCTGCAAGCTCGGGGGCAGGTTCGACATGGTCGTTTGGATTTTGGTGATACCAGGGGCGGACCATTCATGGGTGCAAGTCAGCGACGACAGCTCACGAGAGTGCTGCAGCAAGAAGGCCCGAGAACATCTGGTGGCCTCACCGACATTGGCTAATGCTTCATCGATCGCTCGGTCGAGGTCCATACGGCCGAAGAACCCTTGAGAAACAGAGAGCATGCTGCTTTCCAGAGCCAAGGCCCTCTCCACCTGCTCTTCTGAAGACCTCAAGCTCTTGAATGCGCGGGCATTGGCCACGGCCAGGCCGAAAACCACTGAGAGTTGGGAGGCCAGGTTCAGATACTCGTTCTTGAATTCGGGGAAGCTCAGATCCCTCAAAATGGCTACACCCAGCACCTTGCCCTTGTTCTCCACTTTCAATTTGAATCCGCTGTAGGCCTCATCCCAAACGTTAGCGCCCTGAAGGAGCGATTGGGTTATTCCTCCGCTCAAACGGGCGAAGCCGCCTTTTTCATAGTCGAAGAGCCGGAACTCTCCCGATGGATAGAACGAGTAATATTCCACCTCCGCGGGTGAGAATAGCATGTAAAGAACATCTATGATCGATCCGGTGACCGGTTCTTCCTCCGTTCCTTGGCTAATCCGTTCAAGGAGATCGAAGGCCAATGCGTAGTTGGAACGCATCCTGGCTTGGTTGGTCGCCTCCTCCTCTGCTCGCTTGATTCCATGGAGCAAGCGAGCCTCGGTTACACCCCATTGCATCTTGATCCTTAGACGATCTAGGCCAAGGGTCTCGGGGCGCGATTCTATCGGTATCTTCGCATACGATCCTTTGATGGCTCCCAATGCCGCGAGCTCCGGCTCAAGAGCGAGGATGCAGACCGCATCATCTGCACTAACCAATCGATCAAGCTTCGACCTCAGGTCCTCGATGCTAGTGCCTTGGTCGTCGGGGTCGCACCGGTAGACGATCACCTCCGCATCATTCAATCCTTCTAGGTCCAATGCTCTTTTTACGTCGGTTTCAAAGGGCTCACAAACGAAGACCTTTGTCGAATCGGGCATCTTCAATCTCCTTCTGATCCTGAACTAATCTGGGATAGCATCTGTTTATGTATGTCCGGGCGGATGAAACCTCCTCCTAGCTTGTTCTATTGGAATCTTGCATGGACTTTTATGCCATCTCGCAAAACAAGGAAGAAAGCCTGTTAGGGCGGATCACCACCTAAGACCATACCACTGCTCTGGATAACAAGTCAACAGTTTTATCTATCTCCAAAATCTGGCCCTATCTTACGAGAGGAATTGGTCTCAAAGAAGAGGAATTGCTCTGAACAATTACCTAACGCAATTCGACCGCCGCGTATGGGCCCTGTTCGTGGGGAGGATAATCTCAGCCACAGGCTTCTCCATCGTCATCCCCTTCCTCAGCATCTATTTCAACGAGAGCCTGGGAATTTCGATGACCACCATCGGCGCGGTGTTCCTGGTCTCGACCGGTTTCGGTGCGTTGGGACAAATGATCGGTGGGGAGGTGGCTGACCGCTTCGGTCGCAGGAACATCATGATCCTGGCCATGTCCTCGAGGGCCGTGATCTTCGTGGGTATAAGCCTGGTAATTTACTATTCCAATGATTTCCTGAGCATCGCGGCGTTGGTCGTATGCTCGTCCTTCGTCGGTTCGTTGTTCGAGCCAGCGAGCAATGCCATGGTGGCCGACGTGGTAGCACCCAGCAAGAGGCTCGAGGCCTATGGGCTGCTTCGCATCGGCCAAAACATCGGCTGGACCCTTGGACCTTTGCTGGGCGGATTGCTTGCCATATGGGGCTACAGCACCCTCTACCTACTAACGGCAATATGCAGCGCGACCGTGGCTGTCATCATCTTCATGTTCGTCAAGGAGTCATCTCGCCGCGACCTAGGGCGCAAGCGTCTCGCCATTCTCGACCTTAAGGAGATCAGGGAACACGCCGCACCATTCCTAATGTTCAGTATCTTCTCCATCTTCCTATGGCTGGTCATGGCCCAGATGTCATCTGTCTATTCAGTTTACTCGACCAGCGAAGTGGGAATGTCAGTCACTGAGATTGGTTATCTCTATGCCATCAACGGCATCATCGTGGTGGTGGCCCAATTGCCGTTGGCCAGATACATCATCCGATTCCGCATGACCACGGTGACCGCAGTTGGGGGGTTGGTTTATGCTGCAGGTTACTTCTCCGTAGCCTTCGCTTCAGATTTCTGGATGCTGGCAGGGAGCATGGTCGTAATTACTTTTGGCGAGATCATCACCTCGCCTGCCTCCATGAACCTAGTGGCCAACCTCTCTCCCGAGAATGAAAGAGGCAGGTACATGGGTCTGTTCGGGCTATTCACTTCAACTGGCTGGTCCTTAGGACCGTTCGTGGGAGGTATTCTCTATGACGCCTTCAGGACCGAACCTTTCCTACTTTGGGGAGGGGTGGCTATGTTCGCAATAGTGGCCGCTATAGGCTATCTCAGCCTCAGGGCCATCCTTAGTGAGGACAAGGACCGGGTAGGTGCGCGAGGGGCGAAAGGCTAGAAAGGATTATGCCCCTTCTCCTCACTGGATATTTGGAATGAAGGTCATCGGCGTCTTCACCAACGACTTCCGCTTCTTCTACGAGGTGGTCAAGCTACTGAAGGAGAGGGGTGAGCCCTTCGTTTCTTTGGGCAGGAGCGGAGCCGTGCCCCCTTCGGTCGGCGTGGTCATTACCACTCCAAAGGAAAAGGAGAGCGTCCGATTCAGCAAGGTGGTGGGATCGAACGACCCAGAGGAGGCGATCAATACCGCGCGCTGCTTATTGGCCGGGGGCACGAAATACCGAACCATCATCGTGGGAATAGACCCAGGCAAGAGCACTGGAGTAGCAATATTCGGGGAGGGGAAACTGCTAGCGAGCGAGACGGTGGGCTCACCAGAGAAGGTTGTGGAAAGCATCGCCCGCTTGTTGAAATGCCTTTCCTTCTCGAAGGTCGTGGCCCGAGTGGGGGATGGTGACCCGACCAAGGGCAACCGCATCATCCGTTCCATCTGGCCGCTCATCCCCGAAATCGAGCTGGTCGATGAAACCGGTACCTCGGTGCGCGCGGAGGATCCGGATGTGGCCGCTGCCAAGAGAATCGCCATGACCAAAGGTGAGCGCTTGGAAGAACCTCCGGCGATTGAACCTACACCTGGTGAGGTTCGAGACATACAAAGGCTGTCCAGGATCGAGAGCCAAGGCAGCGTCACCATCTCCACCGCGCTCGCGTACAGCGTAGCCATGGGCGAGCTCACCCTGGCACAGGCGATCGCGGAGCAAAAGCGCAGTGAAGCGCGTGTCACGCCTGGAAGTGGGTGATGCCAGGCATTCGTGCCAGCACCATTCCCTCAACCGCCATGGGCTCAAGCTTCTTCGCCAGGCTTACCGCTTCATTGAGCTTGTTCTCGTTGTCGGCGTAGATGGTATACAGCGGCTCCCCCGCGTCCACCTTGCTCCCTACCTTTTTGTAAATGATCAGGCCAGCACCTTTATTGTTGGGAGAACCGGCCGCCCTGGCGATCTGCACCAGCTGCTTGTTCATGATCGATCCTAGATACCCTGATTTCTTGGCCAGCACATCTGCCTTGAGCTTGCCAATGGCGATGTCAGTGGACTTTATGTCAGGGTTCCCGCCCTGCGCCTTGACCATCTCCCGGAACTTCTCCAGCGCCTTTCCGGACTCGAGGAGCTCGCGAGCGTTTTCCTCGCCGTGCATTATCCCCCCCATCTCCAGAAGGATCCCGGAAAGGGTTAGCGTCTTCTCCACGACGCTATTAGGCGATTTCGCGCCCTCGAGGATGGAGATAGCCTCCCTGGCCTCCAAGGCCGGACCGATGGCCCTACCCACCGGCTGACCGCCATAGGTGACAGCGCACTCCACCCTTATATCCAGCTTCTCTCCCAGCTCGATGAAGTCATGCGCATATTGCTTGGCCATCTCCATGGTCGGTACTTTGGTTCCAACACCCATCGGAATATCGATGAGCAGGTGATTGGCGCCCACCGCTTTCTTCTTGGACATCACGCTCGCCAGGAGCTGGGCATGGGGGTCGATGCCCAGTGGGTACTCCACCCTAATAATGATATCATCAGCCGGGGCGAGGTTCAGTCCTCCTCCCCACGCCATGATTCCTCCGACGTCTTCAGCGATCTTCTTGAGCCTCTTGGCATCGAAGTTGACATTGGCGAACACCTCCACGATGTCCGCGGTTCCAGCCGCGGAGCTGATGGCTCGTGAGGAGGTTTTGGGGATGAGGAGTCCAGCCGCTGCCACGATAGGAACAACGAGGAGGGTCACCTTGTTGCCGGGCACCCCTCCCACAGAATGGAAGTCGAAGACCGGTCCTCGGTCGAACTGTATGGTCTCGCCTGTGGACACCATGGCTTTGGTGAGGTCAACCGTCTCCCGAATGTTCATACCATTGATGTGGACGGCGGTGACATAGGCGGATAGTTCCACCTGCGATAGGTTCCTAAGGGATATGTCTGTGACCAGGGTCCCGATCTCTTGCGTCGTCAGCTCCAGACCGTCCATCTTTTTGCGGATGTACTCCACGGATTCCGGCTTTCCTGTGGGCATGGCTTCTAGGCTCTCCCCAACCTCCGGTCCGATGAACTGGAACGCCCGCCCCAAAAGGCCGACCTCTCCCGGCTTCAGGTAGCGCTCGGTCGTGTGCACGATGGCGGTGACCGTCTCATTCTCATGCTTGAGCTTGATGCGGTCCTGCTCGCGGACACCCATTTCCAGGCAGTCATTCACATGCAGCAGGGCGGTGATCTCGCCCGTGTCCATGTCTATGTACTTAGCCTTGAGCTTCATTTCGCCCACTTCTCCAATGCCATGCGCAGCTCTTCATGGTCCTTCGCATAATTCTTCGCCGATACTCCGGCCGAGGTGGCCTCCACCGCCTGTGATAGGGCCATCGCGCCTCCGCGCACCCCTTTGGGATGTCCGGACACTCCTCCACCAGCCTGTATCTGTATGTCCTTGCCACCGATCTTGACCAGCTTTTCCACTAGGGCAGGATGAACTCCGCCAGAGCAAACGCTCATCACAGGTTTCAGCCCTCCCATTTTCTCGGTGCAAGCTTTCTGAGATGCCAGGTCCTCCTTGGCGTCACCATGCATCTTGCCCACGCCGAAGGTGCCGATGTGGACAGCGTCCCCCCCGCACATCCTTGTCAGCTTAGTGAAAACGCTCCAAGCAACTCCGTGAGAAGGATCGCGGGTGAAGGCAGCATGGAAGGTCCTGTGAACATGGATAGGTAGCTTGATAGATGGGTCCTCGGCCAGAACTTGCACGGCCGCGAATCCGGCGGTGAGGACATCCACCATGAGCTCGGTGGCGCCCAGCTCTTGAGCTTTCTCCGCAACCTCTAGGACCTTATTCCCTCTAGTGGTCACATTGATGGCATGCATCATGCGATGGCCAGTCTCCTGCTTGACCTCGTCGATGGCTTCGGCGATCGCGACGACCCTTTCTTCCAAAGGGCAGAATCTCTGGTTGCTAAGGGTCTCATCATCCTTGCCGTTGGTGAGCCCCCCCATTCCCGCCTCATAGATGTAATCGTGATAGCCTTTAGGTGAGAGCCCGATTTTGGGCTTTACTATCGTCCCCACCAATGGCATCTCGGGGCGCTTCAAGGCTTTGCGCATCCCAGCGACACCGAACTTCGGGCCTTTGAACTCCTTGACCATGCTCTTTGGGAAGAGGCAATCCTCCAGGCGCACGCCCCTCAATGCATCCAAGCCGAATAAGTTGCCGCAAATCACGGACATAATCTGCGGGACGCCGCCAATGTCCAAGGAGAAGTCTTCGATAGGGAAGGCGATGGTGCACCTATCCCCCTTAATGTCGATCACCTTACCGCTATAAGCCTCAAAAATCTTCTCGTCCAGGGTGCTGACGTTCGTCCATGTCCCGGTCGATTGCTCAGTGGCAATTGCTGCGGCGGCGGTCTTCATGGGCAAATCGGTCGTCACCTTGTAAACGCAGACCACGTTAGCATCCAAGTCGACCTTCTGACCTAGATGCAGGTACTTCTCAGAATACTCCATGCTCCCACTTCCTAATTCCTTTCGAATATGAACTCTTGGCCTAATTCTTTGACGATGATCTCATAAGCTGCTGAGGGCGGCACGACCCCGACCTCGGTGATGATCGCATCGATGTACTCCGGTGGCGTTGCGTCGAACACGGGATTGAGTACCTTCGTTCCTTCAGGAACCTCCCCTGGCTTCACGACCTCTGAGGATTCCCGCTCCTCGATTTCCACTAGTTCCCCATACATCGTCTTTGGGGAGAACTTGAACGTTTCTGCCGCCACGAGGAAGGGAACGCGGGCCTCATGGGACGCCAAAGCGATCTGCGACGTTCCAATCTTGTTGATGAGAGCCCCATTCGAGCAAATCGTGTCCGCTCCTACGACCACGACATCCACATCCTTCATCAGCCAACGGGCAGCCGAATCGATGATTAGGGTCGTTCTGATTCCTGCATTGGCCAAGTCCTTGGCAGTCAATAGTCCCTGCCTCCAGGGCCTGGACTCGGTTGCGTACACATCGATCATTTTGCCATCATTATGGGCTTGGATGATCACGCTCAGCGCGGCTTTGGAGTTGCAATGTGTTAGGACCCTGTCGCCATCTCGAATCCTCTTTGAGCCTATGCGTCCAATGACCTCCACTGCCTCCCGGGAGCGTTTAATGAACGCATCGGCGTTCCAGATGATTATACGGCGAAGCTCCTGCGCCCCCAAATCGGGGGATGCTTCTTTGAAGACAGATTGTACACCATTCCAGAGGGAAACAGCGGTAGGACGAGATGCGAGCAAAGTCTCCTTGCCCTTCTGCATCTTGGTCCACAGCTCGTTGGCGTCACGGCCGTCATAGTCAGCTGCTT
>Ga0208980_10000234_pt1 | contig 29243 bp, 25 predicted proteins | sample WetSurMetagenome_3_FD_187993 | JGI IMG/M metagenome (GOLD analysis project Ga0208980, IMG submission 187993) | Wetland microbial communities from Twitchell Island in the Sacramento Delta, sample from surface sediment Aug2011 Site A1 Bulk (version 2) | ecosystem: Environmental > Aquatic > Marine...
TTTGCGATACCAGGCCCGCACCACCGGGTCTCGCTGCACGAAGCGCATGGCGCTCAGGAACAGGTAGTGGCGCGCCCTGCCCGGGCCGCGCTTGGTGATCTTGAGCCTGCCCTTGTGCTGACCGCTGCTGCGCTCCTGGAGGTTGAGCCCCATGGCCTTGAGGTAGGCGTGGGGATCGGGGTAGTCGAGCGGCGAGCCCAGCGTGGTTGCGAGCACCAAGGCCGTGGCCTTGCCGAAGGACTTGCCGAGGAGCTGCAATTGGGGGTCCCGATTGACCCGTTCGACGATCCGGCGCTCCAAGGCCCGCAACGCCTTGCGCGTGCGCAGCAGTTCCTCGGCCAGCACCTGGAGCAGGTGTCGTTCCCCTGCGGTGCAGGGCAGGCCCAGGGTCGCCTCCGCGCTATCCAGGATAGCGGCGACCAACGTGGGATTGGCCACCCCGCGGCGCGCATGATGCAGGAAGGCCTCGGCCTGTGTGCGCTCCTCGCGCACCGCCTGCGGGGTTGCGTATTCGACGATTAGGTGCAGCACGCTGGAGCTGTTCAGCTCGGCGATCCGGCCCAACTCCGGCCAGTGGCGGCTGAGCAACGCCTCCAGGCGGTTGAGGTTGCGGCGGTGCTCGCCCTGGTACAGGTCCAGCTCGGCTACCAGCGCCTGCTGCTCCCGGCGCTGCTCCGGGGCCTCCCGCCACGGCTTGGAGGCGCCCTCCAGGTGCAGGCGACCGATGAGGTAGGCCGCCTTGGCGTCATGCAGGCTGGGCACGCCGTCATAGACCTCGGCGGCATCGTGCACCCGCTTCGGCGAGACCAGGTAGATTGCGAACCCGAGGCCGCGCAGAAATCCGCGCAGGCCGTCGCCGTAGGTCCCGCTGGGCTCCAGCGCCACCTCGATCCGCGCCGCCGGCAGCGCACTCAGGAAGGCTCCCAGGGCCGGGGTTTCGCTGGGGTGCTGCCACTTGACGGTGACCAGCGCCTCCAGCGCAGAGACCATGAGCGCCCCGTAGAAGTCCTCTTTGGCGACATCCACGCCCAAGACCAGCCGCTGTCGGCACACCTCGTTACCCACCTGAGCCCAGTCGACCCGTTGCAGCTCCTTCGCTTGATATCTATGCTTGTTCATGGGGATACCTCCTACGCCACGGTTCAGCGATCAACCCCATCGATCAGCTTCCTGCCTCACTGTGCTCCTTGAGGGTCCCCTCTCACTTGCTGTTATAGCTGACTATTACCTCCTGTTCCCTTGTGCTCCCCTGTTGACGCGGTTAGAGTTGCTCGGGGCGTCTGGGGGGGCTTTCTCTGTGTTGCGTTTGCCGCGTAGTCCTGATCGCCAACGCCGGACGTGGTTGATCATTTTTCGACACAAGAGGTATCCCGATGACAAACAAAACAACCGCTCTATTGGTGGGTGCTGCGTTGCTCCTCCCCTTGGGGAGTGAAGTCCAGGCCCAGGCGGTCGCGTGTAGCTTGGTCTGTCCCGCCAATATTACGGTCAGCAACGCCCCCGATCAGTGCGGCCAGGTCGTCACCTATGGGGCACCGCTAACCAGCGGCGACTGTGGTACGGTGACCTGTACCCCGGCATCAGGAAGTTTCTTTCCGGTCGGAAAGACCACGTATACCTGTACGGCTACGGCCGGACCAACGTGCACTGCTACTGTCACCGTTAACGACACGCGGCCCCCCTCAATCACCTGCCCGGAGAACATCAGCCAAAAGGTGTCCAAGGTGCCTTGGCCGGTCGAGTATACGTCAACCGCGTCGGACAATTGTCCGGGGGTTGCGCTGTCCTGTGAGCCCCCCTCGGGGAGCTCGTTCCCTGCCGGGGATACAGCGGTGTCGTGCACCGCAACCGATGCGAGCGACAACACGGCGAAATGCGATTTTCAGGTATCGCTGACGCCCCCGCCGCCGAAGCCGATCCCTGTGCTTGCGCCGCTCGGGCTGGGTGCGCTGCTGCTATCGCTTGCGTTTTTCGGTACGCGTCTGATGCGGTCACGCCGGCGTACCTGATCGGAGCACAGACCTAAGCTACGAGGGGCGGACTGTTCCGCCCCTTTTCATTTCCGCGAATGCGACCCCCACCGGCTAGTTCCACCTCTCGCGAACCGCAGCGTGAGCAGCGGAGGGGAGGTGTATGAATGTGGAGGATGACTCCGGGGAGCTTGAGGAGTTTGCGGCGTACTACCGGCTGGCGAAGAAGCTCATTTCGGCGGCGAGCAAGGAGCAGGTCGCAGAGGTGGCACCGCCAAACGAAAGGGGCGGAAACAGATAGGCCGGACCTCCGGACGCGGGACGCCTACCCTCTGCTCTACCCGTTCCTCGTCTGACGATGCGGAGGCCCCGCTCCTACTCGAAGCGCTCGAAGACCACCGTCCCCTGGTAAGAGATGCCAGTCGGATTGCCGTCCAAGTCGTCTAACGTAGCAAAGAAGCTACCGTTCCCCACGAGGCCGCTTTGATCCAGCTCGACGGAAATCCGGCTCGTCGACGTCCCGATTGGCTGACCTGCCAAGTTGGATCGGAAGTAAAGCGCGGATGCGGAGAACGTACGCTTTCCAGTCCGGTTCCAAACGCCGTGTCCAGTTGAAGTCAGGGGAATCCCGGCCGTCTGCACGAGCGTCCCATCGCTGGTCGCCGTGCTCATGGCCTGATACTCGCAATCGACGGGCGACGGCGCGCAGACGGGTGCAGTATTGGGAATTGTTGCGAACACTCGCCACGTCCCGGTCAGATCCTGTCCGCCCTGAATGGGCTGGGTTGACGCTGCCCATGCAGCCTGGACGCCAAAGAACATTATGAAAACATGCGCTATCAGCTTGATTTTCATCGACTCTCCACTCATCTGTGAAATTCAAACCATCCACCCGCAAAGCCGGGGGAATTGTGTTAACCCCCAAAAGGGGGGGAATTTGCCTTGCCCCCCTGAGGGGGAAAGAATGCTGTCCCCATGACACTTCAATGGACTTCAGAAATCGAAGCCGCACTGCTCGGTCTCTTGTCCTTCTTTTGTCTTGGTGCTCATGGCTCAGGCCGATCCGTTGGAATCGTCCAATCCTCGCACCCAGACTGGGGTTCCCGGGGAAATCCTTATCTCGCGGTTTGGGGTTGGCAGTTACCGATACTCTCCCCGGAACCACCCCCCAGGGTAACCCGCCAGTGACGTATACCGTCCCCGGCTCGGATCTCCTCACAATCTCTTAGCCGTTGCGCGACCGGTGTCTGGGTGAACAGCCACCCTCAGCCGACGAATCTAACCGTACACCACCTCGTCGATGCCGCGCATCGGGGCTCCACCCTGATTTTAACCATGGGGGATTCCCCCATGGCCGGCCGGGAGCCTATCCGCGATCAAGCCCTTCCCGGATCTTCGGGCTCAGGTAGCTCTGGCCTGCGAGCAGGCATCGGATGGCGATCAGCAGGGTCTCGCCCATCTCCCCTTTGGTGACATAACCGCTGGCGCCGGCGCGTAGCGCGCGCCGAGCGACGAGCGGTGCATCGTGCAGGCTCAGCACCAGAACCGGCAGGGCCGCATGGGCCGAACGGATGTCCTCCAGCAGGGCCAGGCCATCCCCCTCCCCAAGCATGGGATCGGCGATGACCAGATCGGGTCGGGAGGAGCCGATGGCCGCGAGTCCCTCCTGCGGCGTAGCGACCGCGGCGCAGACGCTGAGATCGGGCTCGTTGTCGATCAACGCGGTCAGCCCGCGCCGCACCAGGGGATGGTGGTCGACGATCAGGACCCGACGCTTAACCGGCGTTGGTGTGGATGTTGTCTTGGTGCTCATGGCTCGGGCCGATCCGTCGGGGTCGTCCACTCCTCGGACCCAGACTGTCTCACTTGATCGGCGCAAACGCATCGGGGCGACGCCCTGAATTTCGGGTGGGGGAAACCCCCAGGCGACAGAAGCTGGAGAAGGCCGAGAAAGGAGCGATCAGCCGATGCGGCCGGTTTCAACCCATTGGGTTGCGCGTTGGGCCAGCTCCGCGCCAAATTCCAGGTGCAGCTTCTGCTTGATGTGCTCGCGGTGGGATTCGATGGTCTTGATACTGAGATGGAGGGTTTCCGCGATCTGGCGCGTGCTCCGGCCCTGGCCGATCAAGCGAAACACCTCCAGCTCGCGGTCGGTGAGCGCATCCAGGGGGGAGGCCGTTTCTAGCGTTCGTCCGGCGACGAATTTCGCGGCGAGCTGCGCCTGGAGCTTGGCGCTCATGTAGGTCTCGCCGGCAAGGACGCGGTGGATAGCGATCAGCAAGGTGTCGTCGAGCTCACGCTTGGTGACATAGCCACGGGCACCGGCCCGCAGGGAACGCTCGGCGTACACGGCTTCGTCGTGCATGGAGAGCACCAACGCCGGGATGTTGGGGTGGTGGGTCTGTATGTCCTTGACCAGATCCAGGCCATGACTGTCCCCGAGCACAAGATCGACGATCACCAGCTCGGGCGGGCTCGCCCGGATGGCCTCGAGCGCGGCGCTGCGGGTGGCGGCTTCCCCGCAGACGGTAAGGCCAGGCTCGGATTCGATCAGGGCGGCAAGCCCGCGACGCAGCATGGGGTGGTCGTCGACGATCAGGATCGTCCGCCTGGCCGGGTGGCCTGGCTCAGTTGTCGTCGGGGGCATGGTCCGGGTCCTCGCCGGCAGCGGGTCGCTCGGCCAGGGGGAAGGCACAGGTAACGGCCGTGCCACACTCGGTACGCCGCCGCACGTCCAGGGACCCACCGATCAGGCGCGCCCGGTAGGCCATGGTGTGCAACCCGATCCCGTCGCCTTTGATCGACTTCTCGGAAATACCCGCACCATTGTCCCGCACGCTCAGGAGACCTTTGCCGTCCTTCGCGCTCAGGCTGATTTCGATCCGCTCCGCTCGCCCGTGGGTCACGGCGTTATTCACGGCTTCCTGTGCAATACGAAACAGGTGCGCCGCGACCTCGCGGCGAAGCCCGACAACCGGGCGATCGCATTCTAGGGTGCAGGAAACGTGAAACAGGTACTGGACATTGACCGCCAGGGTTGCGAGCGCAGCGTCGAGGCCGGTCTGGTTCAGGCCAGGCGGGCCAAGACCGCGGGCCAGGTCGCGGGCCTGGCGGATGGCGTCGTTCAGCAGCCTGGCGATCTCGGCGGCGGCAGCAGACGTGGCGGGTTCGGCCTGCGCCGCGAGCCTTCGGGAGAGCGTCGCGCTCAGGGCTGCGATACCGGCCAGGGTTTGGCACAATCCGTCGTGAAGCTCCCGGCCGACGCGCTCCTTTTCTCGATCAGCGATCGCGATGATCTCACGCTTCAGCCGCATCTGTACGGTGATGTCCCGAGCGATGGCGTAGATCCGTCCGCGGAGCGGCACAGGACGCGCGTTCCATCGCAGCCAGCGGTAGGAGCCGTCCCGGTGACGGAAGCGATTTGCGAACAGGATCGCCTCCTCGCCTTCGATGATCGTCGCGACTTCCGCCCGCGTAGCCTCGCGGTCGTCGGGGTGGACGAGGTCGAGAAAGGGTCGGGCCTCCAGCTCCGCCAGGGTCCATCCCAAACGGGTCGTCCATGCCGGATTCAAGCGCTTGAAGTAGCCATCGAAACCGGCAATGCACAGCAGATCGAGCGACTGGGTGAAAAACTGCGCGACCTCGTCCTCAGCCGGCTCCCCCTGTGCCGACAGGACTTCCTGGATCGGCACCTGCCGGCGGGGGTTGGCCAGCCCATCGAGGAGCCCAGCCTTGGCGTCGTCTTCTTGATCCATGTTCGCGGCATTCCGGGGCGGCAATCCGTGACAGTATACCCATCTCTCCAGACTCCGATTAAGGAGCGAGTCGTAGCGAGAATCGCGCACGTGGTAACCCGCGCGGGACGGGGTCACAAACCCCCGCCCGCTTAGAAAGCCCGCCGGTAGCCAAACCGTAGCTAGCGCGCTGCGGGGCCCCTTCGACACTGGTTTGCCCGTACAATCTGCGAGGTGGTGAATTGGTCTGCCCCGCGACCCGATCGGCCGTATTCCGTGCCCCCTCGCCCCTTGCCTATCTCTCGTTTTCCCTCGCGGACTCATTGCGAGGCAACCCGCGCTCGGGTCGCTCGCCACGATCGCACCACCCTGACGTTGTTCAGGCTGTTTCGGGTGGTTGCACTGTCAGCGCTTGTTCGGTACTTGCCCATGTCCGTCCCGAAATCTTGTGCCCCATGATCACACCACCCATTGGCCTCTGCTTTCGCGCACAGTTCCGTCCCTGGCCGCGGGTAATCCACCCCCGACTCAATGCAACGTCGAACGATGCGAGTGCACCCATCCTGGCGGGGGCCGCGCCGGCCGCCGTCGGGCTGATGCTTAGGCCATACCAGGCGCCCAGATGATGCCTCAGCGTTCTGGGCGATCGCGCAACCCTTGGCTTCGGCTGCTGTTGTTTGGGTTGGGCATGGCGGTTTTCGGCGCCAGCTACTACCTGGGAAACCGCCCGCTGCGGCCCAATGCGATGCCGAGCCTCGCGGTGCTGATGCGCCCGCCCCTGGGCCTTCCCGATCTCCGACTAATCGACTCCGGCGGAGACTGGGTGGCCCGCGAAGACCTGTTGGAACACTGGACGCTGTTGGCGTTCCCGGAGCAGGGGGAGGATTCGCGCCGGCAACTCGGGTATCTCGGCGCGATTTTCAACCAACTGGCGGCGACACCGGAGCTTCAGGCGCTACTCCTGCTGGCACCGGTGGTCCCGGCCCCCTCCGCGCAGGCCACCGACCACACCCAAGCCCCCGGTCCCCCCTGGCGACTGCTGAGGGGCCCCGCCGCGGAGCTTGACAAGCTCTGCCAGGAGCTCGGGCTCAAGGTCACGTCCACCGACGCGGACCCCCCCGATGCGGGTAAGATGCTGCTGGTGATCGATCCCCAGGCGCGCCTCTATGCGCTCTACCCCACGGAACCGTCACCCGAGCGCGTCGCCCGCGACCTCGAGACCCTGGCCCATCGCTACACCACCGAAGAGCTACAAGCCGATGCCCAATCCCGTTGAGAGTCCAGAGCCCAAGACCCGCTGGCCCGATCGGCTATTCGTCCTGCTTCAGCACGCCCTGCCGCAGCATCTATTGTCCGCGGGAATGTACCGGCTGACCCGGATCTGCTGGCCGCCGCTAAAGAACGCGCTGATCAAAGGGTTCGCACACCACTACCGGGTCGACCTTGGTGAGGCGGAGAACCCCGATCTCACCTCGTATCCGACCTTCAACGCCTTCTTCACCCGTGCCCTGCGCGCCGACGCCCGCGGGCCGACCAGCGACCCCGCCGCGATCCTCGGCCCGGCGGATGGTCAGGTCAGCCAAGCGGGCCGGATTGAACAGGGCCGAATCCTGCAGGCGAAGGGGCATGGATTCTCAACGGAGGCACTGCTCGGAGGCGATCCTAGTTGGGCAGAACGCTTCGCTGGGGGAAATTTCGCGACCATCTACCTCTCCCCGCGGGACTATCATCGGGTGCACATGCCCTACGCCGGGACCTTGCGAAAAATGGTCCACCTCCCGGGCCGACTGTTCAGCGTCAACCCCGTCACCACCCGCCTGGTCCCCGAGCTTTTCGCGCGCAACGAGCGGGTCGTCTGCCTGTTTGAGACCGCCATCGGGCCGATGGCCGTCGTCCTGGTCGGGGCCATTTTTGTCGGCAGCATGGAGACAGTCTGGGCGGGTACGGTCACACCGGCCACGCACCGTCCCTCGACCTGGCATTATGGGAAAATTGAGCGTTCCCCGATCCAACTCGGCCGCGGTGCCGAGATGGGGCGCTTCAACATGGGCTCGACGGTGATTCTGCTGCTCTCGGCGGAGGCGGCGGAATGGTCGCCGGATCTGGTAGCGGGCCGTTCGGTGCGCATGGGCGACCCCATCGGCCGTGCCCTGAGCCCGAGCCCGTTAGCCCCCGGCTGATCATCAGGCGCGCTCCCAAGGAAACGCCAGCACCTCATCGAGATGAGCGGTGCCGCTCATCACCATCAGCAGGCGATCCAGCCCCAGGGCCACGCCGGCGCACTCAGGCATCCCAGATTCCAAGGCGCGGAGAAAGCGCTCGTCGATGGGGTGTGGCGCTTGGCCAGCCGAGGCACGACGTTGCTGATCGTTAAGGAAGCGCCTGCGCTGCTCGGTGGCGTCGGTCAGCTCCTGAAAGCCGTTGGCCAGCTCCATTCCCTCCCAATAGAGCTCGAACCGTTCGGCAACCGCGGGGGTGCCGTCGCGCACCCGGGCCAGCGCCGCTTGGCTTGGCGGATAGTCGTAGACGAAGCATAGGCGGCCCCGCCCGAGCTGTGCCTCGAGGCAGTGGGACATCAGGAGATCGAGCCAGCCATCCCGCGATAGCGCAAGGTCCTCGGCCCCGGAGACGCCTTGGGCAAGGGCCACGCATTGTAGCTCCCCTGGCTCGGCGCGGTGGGGGTCCACCCCGAGCCGGCCCCCAAACAGCTCGGCGTAGGACAGGCGCTCGTCAACGAGGCTGGGATCCGCCTGCAGGATGCGAATCAGCGCCGCGACCTCGTCCATCAGCCGGTGGTAGCTGTAGCCAGGGCGATACCACTCCAGCAGCGTGAACTCGGGATTGTGCCGGCGACCCCGCTCACCCCCGCGGAACGCCTTGCAGATCTGGAAGATCGGCCCGCTGCCCGCGGCCAGGAGCCGCTTCATGGCGAATTCAGGCGACGTCTGCAGAAACTGGGCCCCTCCCTTGCCCTGTCCGTGGCCGGGGTCGCAGACGCTCCAGGACTCCAGGGCCGGATCGGGGTTGGTATGGTGCCCGAGCAGCGGTGTCTCGACCTCCAGCACACTGTGCGCGAGAAAAAACCCCCGCACTCCCTGCAGCAGCTGGGCCCTGCGCAGCAGTTGTTCGCGGCCGGCTAGCGGGCGCCAGTCCTCGCTGTCACTCGTCCTTGACGCGGGAGACATAAGCACCGGTGCGCGTGTCGACCCGGATCAGCTCCCCGGTCTGTACGAACAAGGGCACCCTCACCACCGCCCCGGTCTCCAGGGTGGCAGGTTTGCCACCACCGCTGGAGGTGTCGCCGCGCATACCGGGATCGGTCTCGAGGATCTTGAGCACCACGAAGTTCGGTGCATCCACCGTGAGCGGCTGGCCGTTCCACAGAGTGACATTGCACAGATCCTGCTCCTTGACCCACTTGGCGGCATCCCCCATGGCGTTGGGGTCGGCGGTGAGCTGCTCGAAGGAATCCGGATGCATGAAGTACCAGTGCTCGCCGTCGGTGTAGAGGTACTGCAGCGGGGTGTCCACCACATCCGCCGCCTCAACGGTATCGCCAGACTTGAAGGTCTTCTCCACCACCCGCCCGGTCTTGAGGTTGCGGATCCTGACGCGGTTAAACGCCTGCCCCTTACCTGGCTTGACGAACTCGTTCTCTATAATGGCGCACGGATCTCCGTCGAGCATGATCTTGAGTCCGCCCTTAAACTCATTGGTGCTGTAGCTAGCCATGTCTGCCCTCGGGAATGGCCCAAGAAAAACAGAGAATGATAAACGTAATGAGCGACCAATCCCACCCGGAGGCATGGCAAAGGGAGCTGAAGCGGTCCTTCACCCGGGTCGAAGACCTCCTCACCCACCTTGAGCTTGACCCGCACCGCCTCGCGCTGGCTGCAGACACCTCGCGCGACTTTCCGCTGCTTGTGCCACGGGGTTTCGTGGCGCGGATGGAGAAGGGCAATCCACAAGACCCGTTGCTGTTGCAGGTTCTGCCGCTACAGGCAGAAAACGAACGAGCCCCCGGCTTCTTCCGCGACCCCCTGGGGGAGAGGGCCGCCGTGCGTGGCACGGGCCTACTGAGAAAATACCGCGGACGCTGGCTGGTCCTGACCACAGGGGCCTGCGCGGTGCACTGCCGCTACTGCTTCCGCCGGCACTTCGCCTACGAGCGGTTCAGTCTCCATCGCCGGGAATTCGATGAGGCCATTGCCAGCCTACGCCGGGACCCAGATCCGGGCGAGGTGATCCTGAGCGGCGGCGATCCCTTGATGCTCGAGGATGATTGGCTGGCCGAGATCCTTGGGCGCATGGGTGAACTCCCCGGGGTGCGGCGGATCCGGTTGCACACCCGCCTGCCGATCGTGCTACCCGAGCGCATCACCCCTCGGCTGTGTCGCCTGCTGGCCGCGGGCACCCGGCCCAAAGTCCTGGTCGTGCAGGCCAACCACCCCCGCGAGATTGGCCCCGCGGTGCGTGGCGGCCTCGCGGCCCTGCGCCAACCGGGGATCACCCTGCTCAACCAGAGCGTACTGCTACGCGGTGTCAACGACAGTTCGGCCACCCTCGCCGCCCTGAGCGAGGCACTCATCGAGGCCGACGTTCTACCCTATTACCTGCACCAGTTGGACCCGGTCGAGGGGGCTGCCCACTTCGCGGTCCCCGATGAGCGGGCGCGGACCCTGATGGGGGAGCTTCGCGCCTGCCTGCCCGGCTATCTGGTGCCGCGCCTGGTGCGTGAAGTGGCCGGCGCAGACTGCAAGGTACCGCTCGCTTGAATGGGTGGTGGAATCAGGCCCCCCGGGGGCCGCACGCGGGCTTCGTCGCAACCGCTCAGGTATGCCGCGCTCCCACTGGTACGTGCCCCGTGGCAACGTGCTGGCGGGCCGCCTCGCAGTGCAGCTCCTGGTCGTCGAAAAAGATATCGGCGTTGAATGCCTCGAGGAACCGGGCCTTCTCCAGGCCACCGAGAAACAACGCCTCGTCGATGCGGATGCCCCAGGCCCGCAGTGTGCGAATGACCCGCTCATGGGCAGGAGCGCCCCGGGCGGTCACCAACGCCGTGCGCAGGGGCGAGCTGTCGGCCGGAAACAGTGATTGCAGAAGGTGAAGCGCAGTTAGGAAACCCTTGAATGGCCCGCCGGACAAAGGCTCCTGGGCTGCGGCCTTTTCCTGCGCGGAGAAGGCGACCAGTCCCTCGGTGCGGAAGATCTGCTCGGCCTCATCGGAAAACAGCACTGCGTCCCCATCAAAGGCAATGCGCAACTGCCCCTCGCCGCCGCCATCGGCCTTCCGCCCTGAGGGCAGCAGGGTGGCGGCCGCACAACCCGCACGCAGAGCCATGCGCACATCCTCGGAGTCGGCGGAGAGAAACAGGTGCGCGCCGAATGCGGGTACGTAGGGATAGGGAATGTGCCCACCGGTGAAGGCCGCCCGGGTGATGTCGAGGCCGTGATGCTGGATGGAATTGAACACCCGTAAGCCGGTATCGGCGCTGTTGCGCGACAGCAAGATGACCTCCACCCGCGCCTTCCCAGCCATGAGATCGTTGAGGTACAGAAGCTTCCTCACCAGGGGGAAGGCGACGCCCGGCCCCAGGGGCTCGTCCTCGTGGGCGATCTGATAGTCGCAGTAGGCCACGATCCCCTCGGATTCGAACACCCGGTGCGATGCGTCCAAGTCGAATAGGGCGCGGGAGGAGATTGCCACGACCAACTGGGCCTGGTCCATGGGTCTACCAGAGCGCTGGGGCGGCTGATAGGTTCAGATAAAGGGCGGCGGGGCTAGTGGCCACCTCGCCGGCCCTCACCAGGGCATAAACGAGTTGAAGAAGCTCATCGGCCGGCTGATGCTACGGTTCATCACAGCCATATCATTACGCATGCTGAACGTCGTGTGCGTAATGGCCTGAATCGATTTGTCCATGGTCTCCATGCTGGTGAGCATCGGCTCGAGCGTACTGACATCGCGCGACATGGACTCCACGCTGACCGACATGGTCCGCACGTTGGCGCTGATCTGACCCATGTTGTCGGCGACCGATTGCATGTTGCTCGCCAGCACCGTCATGTTGGAATCAACGCTGATGGCGAGGTAGTGCACGTCCTTGGTAAGACTGAACACCAGATAGAACCCGTAGGCCGCGAGGATGATGAAGGCGAACAGCGATGGATAGACGATCAGCTCCCAGCGCTTCGCGCTGGTCTCGAACGCCTGCGACAGCCGGTCGATCGCATAGGAGTTGATCCGGGCCTCCTGGTCCCCGACCGGCTCCGTTGCCTGGGCCTCTGCCGCTATACTGCCCGCGGGCGATGGCTTTTCTTGGTCTGTCATCGGTGGTCGTACCGGAGTAGGGGCCAACAAGCCGCTCTGAATCGCAAAGTTAGATTAGCACAGGCTTTTGCCGCTAAAAACGGATTTTATGAGCTGCGCGCTCTCCGACGCGATCGCCCAGCGCGGGGGAAATCTTCCTTGTCGACCAGCATCAGCTCACGAGGTCCGGGAACAGGGCCGCGGCCAGGGCATAGAATTCCTTTGCTCCCTTGCCGCGTGGTTCCAACTCGAATACGGCGAGACCCTCGCTAAAGGACCGCCGAAACACGGTACGCTGGGAAAGGCGCGGCTTGATGTACTTGATCCCGGGCAGGGATACCAACGCCGCCGCGGCCTCGTTGGTCTCTCGCACGGCGTGATGGGTATCGCCCCGGTTGATGAACCCCAGGATACTCGCCCGGCGTGATCCCAGGGCAGACTTCACCATGTGAATGAACCGCTGGGTGGACCAGATGTCAGCCTGAGAGGGCGGCACCGGTACCAGCACCCGATCACAAAGCTGCAGGGCCTGGTGCATAGCCGCCATATCGGAGGTGCCCACATCGATGAGGGTCTCATCGGCCTTACTGACGAAGTCCCTGGTCAGGGCTGTCTTGTCGGCAATCCGCAGCACCGGCTCAAACCCCTCCTCCCGACGCACCTCGATCACGTCGCTCAAGGTCGCTTGCGGATCGGCATCGATCACCAGCACCTTCACGTCGGCCATCGCAAGCCACACAGCCACATTGAACGTGACTGTGCTCTTGCCCGATCCACCCTTCAAGCTACCGATGATGGTTACCATCTCGAGACACACCTTGGGCCTGTGGGTTTTGCAGCGATCGCAATCACCGCCACGCCTTCAATCGCACTGTTAAAACCTGCTGCGTACGGGGCAAGCCCCACCGCCCGGCGTCCGGTGCCTGTCGCGCCTAACGCATCCCGGCCGGCGGCGATTGCTGTCCACCCCCAGAGGGTGCCCCTGGGGCGGCCGACCCTTGCGGCGCTCCCCCGGCGGGACCCGCAGGCTGCTCGACGCGGGTATATCCGGCCGGAATAACAAACAGCGACTCCGGTTGGTCACCCACCCGAATATTCTTGAACTCGCTGACGTAGCCGCCGGGTAAGTCCTGCCGAACCGCCAGCCGCAGTTCCGGGTCGTACCACTGGTAGCTCTTCGAGGGCGCTTGATTCGGTGTCGTAGCCAACACCTCCCATTTCTCGACCTTGCGCCCGTCGAGCGTCTCCTGACCCACAAACTTAAGCTCCATAGTCTGGCCTCCCCCCATCTCCTGACGCAGCGGCACGCCGCGCTCCGCGTCGATCCACTGGGTGGTCTTCATTGTTTGTCCCTGGTGGGAAAGGGTGATCTCCCATTTATCCGCCTTGCGGCCCGCCAGGGTCTCGGTCCCCAGTTTGGTGCACTGCATCCCTGTCATGCCGGCGGCACAGGGGTTAGTATCTGAGGCGGATCGATCCGCCCTCTTCGGTGTTCCCGGTGGGGCACGGCGTTCCATGTAGGAGCGCTGGTCGGGAAACAGGATCCATTCAACCTGTTTGTCTTCATCGGTGATGCGGACGAACTGACGCCCCTGCTGCTCGGCCTCGGTGCGCATGCGGTTCTTACCGACGTACATCTTGCCCGTCGATACCGGCCCTTTCGGTCCCGTTTGTACGGTTTCAGCGGAGAACTGGACCCCGCTGGGCTGCGCCTGGGCCAAGCTCAGAAGCATTCCGCCAGCCAATGCACCAACCACAGGAATCAGTCGACCTCTCATGAGAAAACACCCTCCACGCACTTAGAATTGATCCAATGACTGTTCTACGGGATCGCCCCGAGAGCTTCTAGCAGGGCGTATCCCCACTTAGTTCATACCCTCAGGGGCTGTGCCGCCGGCAGGGCTCGGGCGACGATTCCCTATAGGGCGTTTTGCGTCGGCCGACCTACCAGCCCCCTGGTTGGAATCCGTAGGCGTCCTGAGGAAGAAAGGGCATCGGAGAGAACGGATCACCGTAAGGCTGCCCGCCATAGGGTGAGTCCGGTCCTGGACTCCAGCGGTCCCGCTCCCGCTCCGAAGGCGGTCGGAAGCGCTCTGACCTTGCTCCATAGGCGTCTGCGCGCATCCACGGCTCCTCGTCCCAAGGGGGCTCCCGACCGTAACTTGGGCGGCCATCCCGATCCCCCGCGGCTTCCTTGGACGTTGTGCGGCCTTCCCGATCACCCGAGTCCGGCGGGCGAAAGCGATAACCCTGATAGGTCGAGGGCCCGCCCCTGCGCGGCGGCTCATAGGCACGATAACCGCCCGTGGGCAACTGCTCGAAGTAGCTCGGCGTGCTCGGTCGGGGTAGCCCTTCCGGCTGCCAAGGACGATAAGGGTCCCGCGCCACCATTCCCTGTGGCGGAGGGGTTTGTCGGGCGGGTAGCGTGCTCGCCGGCGCGCGCTCCCGCGGCATGCTGACGGGTCGATCCATCTGCCGTGGCTTTGGCGCGGGGTCCTGGCCCTTACACGCGAGTAGTAACAGGCAGAGCAACCCAACCACCCCGGACCCCGCGAGCAACATTCTCGGCTTCATGTTCACCCCTCGCCTGGTGATGTCCTTGGAGTGTCCCGCTTTGGCCCCGAACGGAACGCCTCCCACGGTGAAGATCGTTGCGCGATCCCGATTAACCCGGTTCGGGGGGAAGGGTCTGGAGTCCGCCCGCTAACACACCCCCAATCTCATCTCCATTATAAGGCCATAGCGACACCGGTTGGTTTCAATTCGACTCGAGCTCTTCGTCGGAATCGGCGTCCACCTTGAGTCGAATGCCGCGGCGCGGGGCCTTCTTCTGCGCGGCTGCCGAAGCGGTGGTGGCGGGCTTCGGTGGTGCTGCCTTTGCCGCGGTTACCGCCGCTTTCTGCACCACAGGTCTACTCGGTGGCGGCACCGGAACGCTCTTCCGCTCTGTTAGGGTGCGAGGCTCTCCCGGGGGGGCCGCTTCTGCGCCGGACCTACTGGTGGGCTTCGCAGGCGGCTGCTGCACCCCGCGCCCTAGGCGGCTGCTCGCTGGTCGATCAGGCTCGGTGACGGCAATGTCCGCGGGCTTTTCCGGACCCGCTAGCCGATCTACAGCGAGTATGGGCACCACGCGCGCGGTGGCAGTGGCCGCGGCTGCCGCCGTCACGGGCGGCTGCGGCTCGGGCCCCCGTTTGGCCTCGCTCACGACCACCGATTCGACCTGCGGCGACGCCACCGCGGGCTTAGTCAGGCCGACCGCTGCATCGGTTGGCGGAACCTCGGCGCTCGGTGGCGACATCTGGGCAACCGCGACGATGCTCGGTAACGGCTCCGTCGCGACCTTGGTCTGGACTGGATGAACCGCTGCCGGCGCTGGAGTTTCATTCGGTACGGTCGGTGCCGCGGCTTCGGGGGCGCTCGGCGCCGCCGAAGTTGCGCTTGCCACCCTCGCGGCGCCAGGCGCTGCAGTCTGGACAGGCGCGGACGCAGGGACAGACCCGGTGCGGTCCTTCACCTTGGCAGCCGCCACCTTCTTGCCCCCGGATCGCCGCTTCTTGATGAGATCCGAGATGAGCAGGAAGATCCCACGCACCCCATAGAAGACCAGGGTCACGACCTCCACGAGCTTACCCCAGACGGCAATGGCGGTTGGCCGACTGCGTTTGACCTTCGCCTGGGGTTTCTCGAGCGAGCAGGGGACGGTGGATCCGGCAGGCGCGGTTGCAGCCGCCACTTCACAGAGATCTTTCGAAGCCTCGACGCAACCCAGCGGTATGACGACCAGGGTAAGGATCGTGGAGACTAGCACGCCGGACGCCAACGAGATCGCCATACCCTGAAAGATCGGGTCGGTAAAGATGACGCTCGAGCCCGCGACCAGTGCGAGGGCAGTGATGAGGATGGGCCGGGTTCTCGTCTTGCAGGCACGAATCACCGATTCAGCCACCGGAACCCCCTTCTGCACCTCGTGGATGGAGAAATCCACCAGCAGAATGGAGTTGCGCACGATGATGCCGGCCAGCGCAATCCAGCCGATCATGGAGGTCGCCGTGAACTCCGCACCCATCACCGCGTGCATCGGGATAATCCCCAGCAGGGTCAGGGGAATGGGCGCCATGATCAGCGCGGGGATACGGAAGTTGCCGAACTCCCACACCACCAGGATGTAGATGAGCACCAGCGCCACCGCAAAGGCCGCCCCCATGTCACGGAAGGTCTCGTAGGTAACGGTCCACTCGCCGGTCCACTCCCAGGAAGACACCCGATCGTCGGCCGGCGGGCCAATCCAGTGCGAGCTGGGGACCACCCCGTCGGGCGCGCGGTACTGGGTCTCGGCGACCACATCCTCGACCTGGAACATCGCGTACACCGGGGCTGCCAGGCGACCACCCACGTCGGCGACCACATACTCGACGGGCCGCAGATCCTTGTGATAGACGATGTCCTCCTCCACCACCTTCTCGAAGCGGCCGAGCTCGCGCAGGGGTACCGTTACGCCGGGGCCGGACTGGATGGGAAGATCGCCCAAACGATCCACCTCGGAGCGCTCCCCGAGCGGGACCTGGATCATGATGTTGACCGGCTCGTGTCCCGAGCGCTGCTTGACATCCCCGATCGCAGCACCACCCAGGGCCATGCCCAGGTTGCGGTTGATCGCGTCCACCGAGATCCCGCGGCGCACCGCCTTCTCGGTGTCGACGTCGAAACGCCAGTAGTCGTAGGGATCGCGCAGGTAGTTGTCCACATCCCGAGTGCTTTCGGCGCGCGCGAACAGCTCCGTCATGTCGCGAGCGAACTGGCGCCGGACATCGGCGGTGGGACCATGGATCTCGGCCACGACTGACTGCAGCACCGGCGGTCCGGGGGGCATCTCCACCACCGCGACCTTCGCGCCGGTACCCTGAATAACCTTCTGCAGCATCTGGCGCGCATCCACGGCGATGTCGTGGCTGCTGCGCTTACGTTTGGTCTTGTGCAGTAGCTGAACCTGCAGCTCACCCTGCCAAGGCTCTCCGCGCAGGTAGTAATGCCGCACCATGCCGTTGAAATCGAAAGGCCGTGCGGTGCCGGCGTAGAGCTGAATCGCGGTGACCTCAGGCAGCTCGCGCAGCTTCTCGGCGATGCGGTGGGTCAGATTGGCCGTCACCGGTAGCGCGCTACCCTCCGGCATGTCCAGCACCACCGAGAACTCGGGCTTGTTGTCCAGGGGTAGCATCTTCACCGCTACCCATTTGAAATAGAAGAACGAGAGGGTGAAGAGAAAGGCGCCCCACATAAGGGCGCGGAACAGAAACCGTTTGCCCTTGTGCTCGATCAGTGGGGTCAGAATGCGGCGAAATAGCTTCTCCAGCCGCTCGGCCTCTTTGTGCTCGCGCTTCTCCGCCACCTGCAGGTAACCCATGGTGGGGCGCAGCCACTTGGAGATGGCCAGGTACGGCGTGAACACAAAGGCGGCAAATAGCGAGATGAACATCGCCACCGAGCCAAGCGCCGGGATGGGCAGCATGTAGGGGCCCATCATGCCGCTGACAAAGCCCATTGGGAGCAGGGCGGCAATCACCGTGAAGGTTGCGAGAATGGTGGGGTTCCCCACCTCGCGCACCGCGTCCACCGCGGTGTCCACATCCGTGCGGCCCTCTTCCAGCCAGCGCCGATACATGTTCTCCACCACCACGATGGCATCATCCACCAATATCCCGATAGAGAAGATGAGGGCGAACAGGCTGACGCGGTCGATGGTGTAGGAGGTCACCCAGGCCACGAACACCGTCATCAACAGCACCACGGGAATCACCAGCATGACCACGATGGCCGGTCGCAGGGCCCGGAACGCCAGGAACACCAGCACGAACACGAACGCCGTGGCGATGAAGAGCTTGAAGATCAGCTCGTTGACCTTGTCGTTGGCGGTTTCGCCGTAGTTACGGGTGATACTGACCTCCACGTTATTTGGGATCAGCTCCCCCCTGAGGTCGTTTACCCGGCTGATGATGGAATTGGCGACCGTCACACCGTTGGTCAGCTCTTTCTTGGCGATTGCGATGGTGACGGCGGGCGAGCCATCGCCTTTTAGGTTCTTGGGCGCCGCCTGGCCCGTGTAATAGGCGATGAGCTGCTTGGCATCCTCCGGACCTTGGGTGACCCGCGCCACATCGTGCACGTAGACGGGTACGTCATTGAACGTCCCCACCACCAGGCGGTTGACGTCATCCACCGTCTTCAGAAACGAGCCCGTGACCACCGAGAAGTGGGTTCCGCTCGACTCTACCCCGCCCGCGCGGGTCTCGGCATTCGCCGTCCTGATGGTTTGCGCTACCTGGTCAAGGCTGATCTGGTAGCCCGAAAGCCGCTCGGGATAAACATCGACGGTGAGCTGCTCGCGCCGGCCGCCCACGATGAATCCGCTGCCCGTATCCTTGACCTCCTTGAGCGACTGAAGCAGGTCTTGGGCCAGCAGACGAAGCTGACCGTCATCCACGTCCGGCAGGCCATCGCCGTCGAGGTCTCTCGACCACAGTGTCAGGGTGACGATGGGAACATCGTCGATACCCTTCGACTTCACCAGGGGCGGCATAACCCCCGGCGGGACCTTGTCCATGTTGGAGGCGAGCTTGTCGTTGACCTTGACCAGGGACGGCCCCATGAGCTCGCCGACGTCGAACTCCACCGTGACCATGCCCTGCCCGCGCTGGGAGGCGGAGTAGACATGCTTGATCCCGGGAATCTCGCTCATGATGCGTTCCAGTGGCTGGATCGCCAGATTCGAGACCTGGACCGCCGAGGCGCCAGGGTATTGCACCATGATGTCGATCATGGGCACCGAGATCTGGGGGTCCTCCTGGCGGGGCGTCATCAGGAGGCCCAGCAATCCCATCAGGAGCATCGAGATAAAGAACAACGGTGAGAGCGGCGAGCGGATGAAAAAGCGGGCCGTCCTTCCCGCCAGACCAAGGTGCTCCTCGGAGTAGTTCGTTTCGCTGTGTGCAGCGGTGGTCGTATCGCTAGTGCTCATGGACTCAGACCGAGGCCGGCGGGACCCATCCAAAACGCGTGCCGAGCGCAGCCGAAACGCCCGAGCAGCCCAGGCGATGCATCAGCGCGAAGGCGCGGGCGCAGGGGCAGAAGCCGGCGCGGGGGCCATGCCCCATGCTGCCGACAGACCCGGGCCGGGATTGGCCAGCACCCGCTCACCGGCGCGCAAGCCGCTCAGAACGGTGGTGAAACCACCAGAGACTTGCTCGCCGACGCGGATCAGACGCAATTGGGGATTGCCGCTGTCATCCAGCACATAGACACCGGGCAGACTGCCGTTGTAACGGATCGCCGTGGCAGGAATGACCGGGTTCGCCCTGGCTGGGGCACCGAAATCCGGAATCAGCACCTTCGCATACATCCCCGGCTCCGAGACCCCCTGCGGAAGATCGAACTTCACCGTCACGGTGTGGCGCTGGGGGTCGGCCATGGGAAAGATCTGCGCGACCCGCAGAGGGACGCGCTGATGTTGCACGTCGAGCTCGCCCTGCAGCATCATGCCTTCCTGCAAGCCGGGCCGAAGGCGTGCTGGCACATCCACCACTACCTGCTGATACTCCACATCGGCAAACTTAAGCAGCGGCTGACCGGGCTGCACCGTATCGCCCACCTCGATGAATTTCTTCACGATGACCCCATCGAACGGCGCGATGCTGCGCGCATCCCGCAGTTTGGCATCCAGGGCCTGGATCTCTGCCTGGAGCTGGTAGATGCTGTTCTGCGCCTGGGCGATGCGGGTACCCGAGGCGTAGAGATCGGCTCCCCGCTCCGCCCCACGCGAACGCTCGCCCACAAAATCCTCCATGGGGCGGGCGAACATCTGGTCGAACAGGTTTGGCATTCCCATGCCACCGGGGGCATTGCGCGACTGCGGCGACCATATCTCGCGACTGTATTGCACCCCGGCGTTGCGCAGTTGCGCATCGGCGCTGCCGATCTGGGCGATGATCGACTGGCGATTGGCCAACAGCTCCCGATCATCCAGGGAGATCAGGAGATCGCCCTTCTTGAAGGCATCCCCTTCGATACCGGCCAGATGCTTGATGCGGCCCGGGAGCTGAGCGGCCAGGGTCACCTCCTTGTAGGGGATGACCGTACCGCCCACCGACACCGTGGGTGCCCCTTTGGCCTGCTGCACCACGAACGCCTCACCGACGTCCGCGGGTGCCGCCGAAACCCCGCCCACAGCTCCCACCAGTACCCAGATCGAGGCTCGTGCCAAAACGTGTGTCTTAATCAGCATTTCATTGTCCGTTATTCGCCGCGGCTCTCACCGCGGTCGCATCTGCCCGGAAACCACGCCGACCGCGAGCCCGCCGCGGATCACACCCGGCCCATCACCGAGAAGCTCTTGATGAAGGGTCCCGCCATGCGCGGGTCTTTGACCATTGCCGAATAGTCGCCCACTTTGAACTTGAGCTTGCGCGAGGTGTAGGCCAGGCCCAGCCCCATCATGCCCGGCGGTTTGTCCATCCATTTCCGCCACTGATCGGCACTCGCGCGTAGGTCCCAATTGACGGCTTGCCCGGAGTAGGCCCCGGCATCCGTCGCCTTGCCATTTTCGACCTTCAAATAGGCGCGCGGCTGATCCTCGCCATCGAAGCCGTAGGCGATAACGCTGTTGAATCCGATCTCGGCCAGGGCATCGGAAAGCTCGGGCTCGTCGTTCCATTGGTCCATGAGCCCCTTGATCCACTCTTCAGAAAACAGCTCGGGCATTTCTTGATCCTCAGGTAAAGGTGCACCCAGCAGGGAACGCTGGGGCCAGGGTGATTGTTGGGAAAAATTAAACCCGCAACAGCAAACTAACTTATTGTCTCACAAGGCCTTCTTTGACGCAAGCATAAGCATGATCTAATGCGCTCGCCGGAGCAGCGGGGATCGAGCCAGGGGCCATAACCCCTGGTCCGGGGGCGGCGCCCTGTGACGGGGCCGTGCCGCACGAAGCCTCGGGTCGGACCGTGCCGCGCCCGTCGGCAAGTCTGTCGCGCGGCGCCCGAAGAAGATACCATTTGTCTGTTGCAGAACCTTGTCGGACCCGCGGCCCCCGCAACCCCAAAATCGCCCACCGAAACCAGGGAGATCCCTCCATGCCAGCCAGCAGTGCCGCCGAGCAGCGCTTTACCAGCCTGGGCGCCCATCTTGAGCAAGAAAACCCGATCCTCCTGAGCGCTATCCAGAGCTTCCGCGAGGTGGACCGAGTGGCGCAACGTATGGCCCTGCTCTCCCCCGACGACTCCTACGCGAGCCAGGTGGCCTGGTGGCCGCTGATATCGGTGCTGGGCACCTTTTCTTCCGGAAAGTCCACGTTCCTCAACGACTTTCTCGGCGAGAAGCTGCAGCGCACCGGCAACCAGGCGGTGGACGACCGTTTCACCGTGATCTGTTACAGCCCGGAGACCAAGGGGCAAGCCATCCCGGGGGTGGCGCTCGACGCCGATCCCCGCTTTCCCTTCTACCAGATCTCGCGCGACATCGAGCAGGTGGCCAAGGGTGAGGGGCGGCGTATCGACTCCTACCTACAGTTGCGGACCAGCTCCAGCGAGCGCCTGCGCGGCAAGATCCTCATCGACTCCCCCGGTTTCGATGCCGATGCCCAGCGCAACGCCACCCTGCGCATCACCGACCACATCATGGACCTCTCCGACCTGGTGCTGGTGTTCTTCGACGCGCGCCACCCCGAGCCGGGCGCCATGCAGGACACCCTCGAGCACCTGGTCGCTCGCACCATCAAACGGCCCGACGCCGATAAGTTCCTCTATATACTGAGTCAGATCGACACCGCCGCCCGGGAAGACAACCCCGAAGAGGTGATCGCCGCCTGGCAGCGCGCGCTGGGCGAGAAGGGGCTCACCGCCGGCCGCTTCTACAGCATCTACAGCCCCTCCGCGGGTGTGCCGATCACCGACGAAACCCTGCGCCGCCGTTTCGAGACCAAACGCGATGCGGACCTCGCGGAAATCCACGCGCGCATCGACCGGGTCGAGGTTGAGCGGGCCTACCGCATCGTCGGCACGCTGGACAAGACCGCGAAGGACATTCGCGAGCGGGCCGTACCCATCCTGGCCGAGGCCCGGCGCATGTGGCAACGCCGGACCCTGTGGCTGGATGCCATCGCCTTTGGCCTGCTGTTTGCCTTCTTCCTCTATTGGAGCATCGGCAGTGGGCACTGGCAGGGTCTCTCCTACGAACCCCAGTGGCTCCTGGCTCTCAAGACCGTCAGCTATGGCCCAGAGGTGCTGGCGGCGCTGCTCATCGCACTCGCCGTCGCCGCGCACTTCGGGATGTGCCATCTCTCCGCCCTGACTGTTCGGCCTTGGGTCCGGCGGCGCGCCGCCGCGGAGGATCTGCGCGGCGACCTGGTCGCCGCCTTCCACGCCAACACCGGCAAACTGCGCTCGGTGTTCTTCGGCGGTGTGCGCGGCTGGGGGTCGAGAGCTCAACGGCGCCTGGCGCGGGTCCGCGAGGAGTGCGACACCTACGTTCAGACCCTCAACGACCGCTTCACCAACCCTTCGGGTCGCGACGCCGGTTGACCGCCTTTTGAGCCCGCCGAACCAGCAGGTGACTGGCGCCCTCACCGCCAGTCGCTTGCCTGAAAAGCCGGCCGGCGCGGGACGCGTCCCCTGAGGCCAAATTTCCGCGCCGGATTGATCTCCCCGAGGGATCTCGGTTTCGTGCCATACTGCACACAAGAGATCCGGAGGCGCGAGCTGGTTTCCAGTCTTGGAATGTGGCCACCTCACTGCCGTTGCGGACGAGCGAGAAGGCAATCCGTCCGAAACCTAAGCCCCCGCCCCGGGGCCCGCGATCCCCGTCGAAATCCTGCAGCACCCCCGAGCGCCTGGCAATGAATACCCCAACCCCCCATTCTGCCAACCCCTGGGCCCCGCCGCCGATTCGCGTCCCCGAGGCCCCCCAATGGCCCCGGCTCTCGCCACTGGACAAGGCGGCCCTCATCGGGCACATCAAGGGCCTGCTCCAGGAGCAGGGTGCGCTGCTCGTGGCCCACTACTACACCGATGGCGATCTGCAACAACTGGCGGAGGACACCGGCGGCTGCGTCGCCGACTCCCTGGAGATGGCCCGCTTTGGGGCACAAAGCGAGGCAACCACCCTGGTCGTGTGCGGGGTGCGCTTCATGGGCGAGACCGCCAAGATCCTCAACCCCGAGAAGCGCATCCTGATGCCAGACCTTCGGGCCACCTGCTCCCTTGACGAGGGTTGTCCGCTGGAGCTGTTCAGCGCCTTCTGTGATCAGCACCCCGAGCGCACGGTGGTGGTCTACGCCAATACCAGCGCGGCAGTGAAGGCGCGTTCCGATTGGGTGGTCACCTCGAGCATCGCGCTTCCGATCGTCACCTACCTGCACGCGCTCGGGGAGAAGATTCTCTGGGCCCCGGACAAGCACCTCGGCCATTACATCGAGCGCAAGACCGGCGCCGACATGCTGCTGTGGCCCGGTGCCTGTGTGGTCCACGAGGAGTTCAAGGGGTTCGCACTGCAGCGCCTGCGCCGCCTGCACCCCGAGGCCGCCGTGCTGGTGCACCCCGAATCGCCCGACGAGGTGGTCGACCAGGCGGATGTGGTGGGATCCACCACCGCCCTGATCAGGGCGGTCACCGAGCTTCCCAACCGCGAGTTCATCGTTGCCACCGACGAAGGAATCTTCTGGAAGATGCACCAGCTCGCCCCGCACAAGAAGCTCATCGCCGCCCCCACGGCAGGCGTGGGCGCCACCTGCGAGAGCTGCGCCCACTGCCCTTGGATGGCGATGAACGCCCTGCAGAACCTCGAGGAAGTGCTGGCCACCGGCAGCAACGAGGTCCAGATCGACCCCGAAATTGGCCGGCGGGCCGTGGCGCCGATCCAGCGCATGCTCGACTTCGCCCGGGCGCAGGGCCCCACCCCCCGCCGCGACCCCCCACTGACAACCCCTCCCCGCGCCCTCGGCGGGTAGGCGGCGGAGCGCAGGAGCGACGGCGGGTTCCCTGGGTTGTCCCGGTTGGGCGCTGCGCAGTCCTTGGCAGAGCGCCCGCGTTTCACGTAACATGCAACGCAAAATAATCGACAAGTCAACTGGCGCGAGCGGAAGGTTGCCCGCAGGGCGGCACAGCCGCGGCCACTTGATTGAACCGTTTCCAGAGGGGGTGTGAGCTGATGGTTACTGAGCGTAGTAGCGGTTCCGGCCGCAAGATAACCCTCATCGTGGTGCTGGCGGTGTTCTTGGCCGGCATTGCATTCGTCGGCCTGTTCAATGTGGGCGTGGCCCACACCAACGAGATGGAGTTCTGCACCTCCTGCCACACGATGAAGGTCAACCTTGAGGAGTACAAGGAGACCGTCCATTACAAGAATGCATCGGGAGTGCAGGCCACCTGCTCGGATTGCCACGTACCCAAGGAGTTCCTGCCGAAGATGATGGCCAAAATCATGGCGGCCAAGGACGTCTACCACGAGATCCTTGGCACCATTGACACGCCCGAGAAATATGAGGCGCATCGCTGGGATATGGCCACCCGGGTATGGGCCAAGATGAAATCAAGCAACTCCCGCGAGTGCCTCAGTTGCCACAAGTTCGCGAACATGGATCTGTCCGCCCAGGACCGCACCGCGGCCCGCCGCCACGCCAAGGCGGCTGACGAGGGCGAGGCCTGTATCGAGTGCCATAAAGGCATCGCCCACAAGGAGCCCGATGAACCGGCCTCTCCAGAGACACCGGAGCCCGCGGCGAAATAGCCGCAGCCGGCCCGCCGGGTGCCGTTGACCGTTGCAAGAGACCTGAGCCCCATGAAGACCCGTGCTCTCCACCTCATCTCGGCCGTGCTGTCGCTCGCGCTGACGTTCCCTGGCCTCGCGGCCGACAAGGACAAGGAGCGGGAGCTCCGTCTCGCCGCATCCGTAGGCGACACCGCCACGGCGGAGGCCTTGCTCAACCAGGGCGCAGACGTCAACGCCGGAAGTGAGTTCGGTAAGACCGCCCTGATGATGGCGGTGGAGAACGGCAACATGGAGACCGTGGCGCTGCTGCTAACGCGGGGGGCGTCTGTCAATGCACGAACCGTGGCCGGGTGCACCCCCCTCACCTTCGCCGCCGAAAACGGCCATATCGGCATCAGCGCCCTGCTCATCGAGAAGGGGGCACACGTCTACGACCGCACCCGCGCCGGGTGGGACGCCCTCATGATCTCGGCACGTTATGGCATCACCGATATGGTGGAGCAGTTGCTGTACAAGGACGCCGACCCCAAGGCGTCCGACAAGGACGGCCGCACCGCAATGATGCAGGCAGCGGAGAAGGGCCACGCCAGAACCCTGGCGGTGCTCCTGGCCGGCGGATCCGATATCGATGCACGCGACAAGAGCGGCGCTACCGCCCTGATGCTCGCTGCCGGCAACGGTCACGCGGAGGTGGTCAAAACCCTTTTGGAGAAGGGGGCCAACGTCAACGCAAGCGACACCGACGGGGCCACCGCGCTGGTCTGGGCGGTGGGTCACGGCCATCGGGAGATCGTCGAGCTGCTCACCCAGGGCCGAGCCGACGTCAACCGGCAGGACCGCGACGGCGTCACCGCCCTCATGGAGGCCGTTACCACGGGTAACAACGACCTCATCCGCATGCTCCTCGAGCGTGGTGCCGACCCCAAGCTCAAGGACAAAAGGGGCCGCACAGCCTGGGACATCGCCAAGAAGAAAGGCAACGACCAGGCCGCCGCCCTGCTTGCGGGGGTACGCTGAAGCAGGATTGTAGCCGCGACGTCGCGTGCGGCGTCGCTTGCCACCTCGAGATTGGACGAACGGGCGCAGGGTGGCGCGGGTCGCCCCCTAAGGGCAAAAATGGCGGGCGGAGGGCCTCATCTCCGCGTGTGTTTCTCGAAAAAAACCGGTAACTAAATCACAGGAGGATATATGGCCAACACCCTGAAGACGCTCGCCATGCTGGTGGGTGCGGCAGCGATCGGCGTCGCCCCGCTCGCCCTCGCCGACGATGGCCCCACGGCCCAGATGCTGGCGGAGAACTGCAACGGCTGTCACGGCACCGATGGCGCCAGTGCCGGACCGGCCTCGCCCAGCATCGGCGGTAGCAACAGTGAATACTTTGTCGAGACCATGAAGGGCTACAAGGAGGGTAAAGTCCCCTCCACCATCATGGGACGGATCGCCAAGGGGTATTCGGACGCCGAAATCGAGAAGATGGCGGGCTTCTTCAACGGCAAGAAGTTTGTGCCGGCCAAGCAGAAGTTCGACCAGCAGCTCGCCAAGAAGGGCGAGAAGCTCCACGACAAGTACTGCGAGAAATGTCACGAGGACGGCGGGAAGATCCCCGGTGGCGGGAAGAAGAAGGGAGAAAAATCGGGCGATAAGGACAAGGATGAGGAATCCTCGGACGAGTATCAGCTCCTCGCTGGTCAGTGGACGCCCTACCTGAAATGGCAGATGGCCGACTTCGTCGCCGGTTCCCGGGAGATGCCCAAGAAGATGAAGCAGAAAGTCGAGCAGTTGCGGGAGAAGGACGGAGACGCCAATCTCGAAGCCGTTCTCAACTTCTACGCCAGCCAGCAGTAACCCGGGGGAGAATCAGCAGCATGAAAATCAATCGTCGCGATTTCGTCAAAGCCGCCGGCACGGTCACCGCCGTCGGCATGATGGGTTTCCCTTACATCGCCCTCGGTGCCGGCAAAAAGGTGGTCGTCGTCGGTGGCGGCACGGCCGGTGCCACCGCTGCGAAGTACGTCCGGCGGCTGGATTCCTCGGTGGAGGTCACCCTGATCGAGGCCAACCCCGACTACTACACCTGCTATTTGAGCAACGAGGTGCTCGCCGGCGACCGCACGCTGGACTCACTGAAGTTCGGCTATGACGGACTCAAGAAGCACGGCATCAACGTGGTCATCGACTCCGTCACCGGCATCGACCCGGCGAAGAAGGAGGTGAAGACCAAGGGCGGCAAGACCTTCGCCTATGATCGTTGCATCGTCTCCCCCGGCATCTCGTTCAAATACGACAAAGTCAAGGGCTACAGCGCGGAAGTCGCCGAGAAGATGCCCCATGCCTGGAAGGCAGGTCCCCAGACCAAGATCCTGCACGACCAGCTCGTTGCCATGCCCGATGGCGGCACCGTGGTGATCTGCGCCCCGCCCGCCCCCTTCCGCTGCCCCCCGGGGCCCTACGAGCGTGCCAGCCTGATCGCCCATTACCTGCAGAAGAACAAACCGAAGTCCAAGGTCGTCATCCTCGACCACAGCTCCAAGTTCTCCAAGCAGGGGCTATTCATTCAGGGCTGGAAGGCCCTCTATGGCTACGAGACCGACAAGGCATTGATCGAGTGGAAGCCGGGCCCGGATAACGGCGTGGTTGAGGTCAAGCCGGCGGAGAACGCGGTGGTCACCAGCTTCGGTGATGAGATCAAGGGCGCGGTGGTCAACGTCATCCCGCCCCAGCAGGCCGGCGAAATCGCGGTGCAGACGGGTCTCACCGACGAGAAGGGCTGGTGTCCCGTGGACGGGAAGAGCTTCGAGTCCACCCTGCACAAGGGCATTCACGTCATCGGGGATGCCTGCATTGCCGGGGAGATGCCCAAATCGGCCTATGCCGCCAATTCCCAGGCCAAGGTCTGCGCTGCCGCGGTTGTGGCCATGCTCGCCGACAAGGCGCCGGGGGTTCCCTCCTACATCAACACCTGTTACTCGATCTTGGGCACCGACTACGCCATCTCGGTTGCCGGGGTGTACAAGCTAGGCGAGGACGGCAAGATCGTCGCGGTGAAGGACTCGGGCGGCGTGAGCCCCACCGACGCCAGCGCGGAAACCCGCAAGCGCGAGGTGCAATACGCCTATAGCTGGTACAACAACATCACAAAAGATATCTTCATGTAGCTTGCAGCCCCAGGGAGAGCCGATCGTTACGGCTCCCCCTGATTTGAACCGACTTGATACGGGGCCTTGCCCCGTATTTTTTTGGATCAAGTCGCGGACGGGTCGCAAAGCCCGCGAGTCAGCCGCGGGCTATTAATCCGGTTGCAGGCTCAAAACCTTGGTGCGACCTCGGAAGGTGGACGCACGTAGCCCGGAAAATCCGGATTGGTCCAACCCTCCTTCGCCAGCTTTTCCTTCGACGGCCGCATTCGCGATGCGTAATCCAGCACGGCGGATTGTTCCCGGGGGGAAAAACTCTCGATCTGCTTGACCATCTTGGGGTCGGAGTTCTTGCGCTTACCGATGCGGATCCAATCGAACTCCCGCATTTGATACAGGTAGTGCTGGCCCGCCACCGCCGGTATATGCTCCTTGGTGTCTCCTTCTCCGTTGGCCCCATGGCATTTCTTGCAGTGGTCCTCGTAGAGGCGTGCACCGAGCTCCAGGTCGGTCCCCGGCCCTACGCCGTTGTGCGGCGTCATGGGCAGCTTGGCCACATAGGCGGCAATGTCGGCAACGGCCTGCGGGCCCCCAAGGATGTCCGGAACCGAAAAGGGATACATGATCGGATTATCGCGGTTGCGCGCCCGGGTATCCGCAAGCTGTTTGATGATAACGGTACGCAGTTGTCCGGCGATCTGCGGATACATACCATCGATGGTCCCCCAACCCTCGGGCCGGTGGCACACCGTGCAGGTGAGGTAGAGCCGCCGGCCGTTCTCGATGTTGGGCTGGAGCTGCATCACCTGGTCATACTCCCGCTTGGCGGTCTCCTCCGGTGTATCCACCTGTGCCCCGGCACCGCAACAGACTGCCAAACCAACCGCCACCAAGCCAAAGCGTTTGCGCTGAAACATACCGCCCTCCACACCATCCCCAACCACAGAAAGGCCTCGCCGCGACAGGGCGCTGCGAGATTCAGATTGGGATTGGAGGGTAGATCGCGACGCCTTCCCTTGCAACCCCTGCGCCACGCACCCCTGCGCCACGCGCCCAGCCTCCCGCGCTAGCGCGGGCGTAATCTGGCCATTAGGCCATAGGGGAGGATACTCGGCTGCCGAAAGCCTCCGCGGGTCCGTTAGGGCCCACGCGCAATCCGGAAGCCAAAGGGGGCGTGAATCTGAGCCTATATTCGCAATACAACACATTGTTCATATTGATTTTCAATAATTGTATTTTTTCTTTTGGCTATGTCTGCGTTAAGTGTTGGTCTTCGCCCGTTGCCAGGGAGAGCCTCACCGATGGGGTTAAAGTTGCAGCGAAGCGCTCCGGGCACCGTCGCC
>Ga0208980_10000235_pt1 | contig 29206 bp, 49 predicted proteins | sample WetSurMetagenome_3_FD_187993 | JGI IMG/M metagenome (GOLD analysis project Ga0208980, IMG submission 187993) | Wetland microbial communities from Twitchell Island in the Sacramento Delta, sample from surface sediment Aug2011 Site A1 Bulk (version 2) | ecosystem: Environmental > Aquatic > Marine...
AACTTTGATGAAATCCTCTCAAGCCCGAGGAAAGTCAAGGGCAAATTCCATACCCCGATGCTTGACAAGGACAACGAGTATGTCCAAGGTGAAGCTGTAAGAAATGCCGTGCCTGATTTCATGCACCTTCCAATCCTCCATGACTTCCACAAGGAGAGGACTGTCGGTATCGTTACAAGAGTTGTGGAACTTTCCGATGGCAGTTTCGATTTTGAAGGTCTGATAAAGGCAACGGATGACTGTAACGATGTTTGGGATCTCATCGAGAAGGGCAACTATGACCAAGTTTCCATCTATGGGAAAAGAACCTGTGGGTCGGAATCCTGTTCAATGCGCCCTGAAGCGAGGAAAGAACCCTGTGTTACCACGGCAGTCCGTCTTGATTCCATCTCAGTGTGTGATGAAAAAGCCCGCAACGAAGGCACAAGTCTCTATGTTGCAAAAGGGGCTAAAGTAGTTTTCAACGCAAACGAAGAGCTTATCAAGGCGGAAACCACAGATTCTTCTCTAATGCACACGGTCACTGATAAGCCCAAGAAAGGTTACAAAATTAACAGCAAGGGCGAAGTGATCCGAACAGATACACCCAACAGAGCAACTTGTCCTCTTTATGAGCGACAAGAACTAGGAAAGGGGGAGGACATGAATGAAGTGAAAGCTAAAAACATAGCAAACCCAATGGAGGGTTCACAAAACCCCCGGGGAAAAGATAAGCCCCGAGGCAAGTTTGACTCCATGGGAAGAAACTACCGACCACCGTCAGAAGAGAAGAAAGGCGATGAGATGGAAGAAGCTTCTGTTGAGGGCGAAGTTGAGGAATCTATCGAAGAGAAACTCGACAAGCTCGAGATGGTAATTGAAGGTCTTGTTCAGAAAGACCAAGAAGCCAAAGCCATTGACCCCTACGAAAACTACTCTGACAAGTCGCCGGAGATTCAACCATCGGATGTTGACCAAGGCGAACTCATGGAGCCGGAAGTTGAAGAGAACTACGGCGCACCAGAAGAAGGCGAAGGCAGAGAAATTGAAGTCAAGCCAACTTCAGACATCGACCACATGGCGGCAAAGATTCACCTGTCCAAAAAGGTTGAAGAAGAGAAGTGCGGCACTTGTAGCGAAAAGAAAGCCGTACCACGTATCAGTCTTACAGACAGGAAAACAACTTCTCCCGAAGAGGTTGAACACTGGAAGAAACAGTACGAAGCGGGTAAGGGAGAATATCAGGCTCAACAGGCAGCCAAGATTGCTGAACAAGAGGCAATGAAGCAAGAGCCGAAGGTTGACCCGAACGAGAGGCTCATGGACAAACAGAGGCAGCTTCGTCCAGACTCCGGCACCATCGATGCTAAAGCCGACCCGAATGAGCCCGAACCTCATCAGGACACTGTAAAACCAGTTCAGTCCGTCCACGCATGGAAGGATAAAAAAACCGAATCTGGTGACACTTATTCTGGCAAGCAACAGAAGGAAGCTTACAAAAAGGATTTGATAAACCGTGAAAAATCCGAAGCTACAACTTCTACTGTTCCAAGGATTGACCCTGAAAGACCTGAGGCAAAACAAGCCAAGGATTACAACGAACACCGCGAAGAGGGCAAACCACCGATAAAGACCTTCTCAACTGGCGATGAGGTCGTCCATGAGGAAGTCCCCAAACAAAAAAACAAACCAGAAAAGAAGGAAACTTCCGGTGGAAAGAAACTCGGCTCTGAAGCAGAAGCTAAAGAGAACCTTGCGAAAATCCCTCCGTCAAAGGTCGAGGACACCAAGCCAACGGATAAAAAGAAATATGCCACCACTGATATAAAGTCTCCCAAGACTACAAGCTTCAAGGACTACAAACCTCCCACCGAAGCAGAGGGAGAGGAGTCTGAACGACAGAGTGGAATCCGATCTACTGCTCCGCCTTGGAGTAAAATCGGCGGCAAACCAACTGGTACTGAACGGATGAAACCGAGAGAGTTGGAGGATCCATCAACAAAGCAAAGACAGGTTGGGTCTTACGAATCTGAATCGGGAGCCGTTCCAGAACAAGACCGCAAGCGGGTTACTGAGGGCAATTACACCACAGGTAAACCAGCAGAACGAGGGTCTGCTGTTACCGACAAAGAGAAGTACGGCAAGTGGAGTTCTACCCCGGGCGAGAAGAAACACCCCGAGGATGCAACTAAAGAACCAAGGTTTGTCCCCGAAAAGAAAGCAGGTGAGATGCCCGACATAAATTCCCGGCTTGACCGGCTCATTGCGGTTGTTGCACAGCTTGTCCAATCAGATGAGAAAGTCCACGAAGAAATGGATTCCCCGATGAACGAGGAGGAGAAGGCAATCTCTAAAGGAACTGAGACCATGAAGGATGAAGAAGTTGACTTGCTTGTTAAAGCAAAAGTAGATGCCAAGGTTGAGGAAATCTCCAAGGCATACATTGTACAGGTAGAGGAACTCAAAAAGGCAAACACTGACCTTGAGGCTAGAATTGCCAAGATGGAAAATGAGACCATCGAGAAATCCGGTGTAGCTGTGATCCTGCGCGAAGGCGATGGTGAGCTTGGGACTGTCCTTCAGTCTAATGCCGCTGCGATTTCAGCAATCAGTAAAGCACAAAAATCAAAGGTGTGAAAATGGCGTACGACCCACGAATGTTATTCAGAGCCGGGGCAGGTTCCCGGTACGTCCCCGCAGTTAGCGACGCTGAGGTAATCGGCGAAGCAATGTGGTCGGGGATGATTGACGGCGCTCCCGTCAGCAAGGCACACATTGCCAATGCACAGAAGCGTTTTCTGGCTGCTGGAACTGATATGGTTCCTCTCCTGCCGAACATGGATCCAGAACTTGTCAGGATGGCAATTTTTGAACACGGCATCAAGGGGGACATGACAGACCGTATCCAGAAGGCACTTGACAAGAACTACAACCAGTGGCTCGATGATGTGAGCAAGGCGTTTTGGGACGAACTTCCCGATGTCTGCGAACTCAAGAAAGCCATGACGACCAGTTCCAACTTCATGCACGTTATTGCAGATCAGGATGTCACCTATCTGTACAAGCGTCCATACCCGGTTCAGTCGCTCATCCCAACAGAAGCCAACAAAGGTAAAACTGCGAACTTCGACATTGTGGGACCATACGACCAAGGTTCGGCTTTCCCCGGTGTAGAAGACCAAGACTTCACTGAGTCCGAGATGACCTCCTATAACCGTTCACAGTACATCAAGTACCTGTATGCGGTTCTCCGGGTCACCAAGGCAGCTCAGCTTGCAGGTCTCGCACAGGTTCCGGCTCGTGACATGCTTGCCATCCGCATTGACGCAGCTCAGGACGCACTCCGCGCCCTCCGTGAGCGTATGATGCTCGGTGTCAATATCGCGGTCAACGACACGACCTTTGCTTTCCACGCCGCATACGCGGCAGGGGACGTAGGGTACAATGGTCTTTACCAGATGATTCAGGCGAACACCGCAGGAACATCGGGCGACCAGACATGGATAACTTCCACTGGTGGCGACTACGACAGCATAATGAAAGACCTTGACTCATCCTATAACACCATGGTCAAGTTTGGTATGCAGCCGAATCTTGCACTCTGCGACTATCGTATCTTCTCCATCATCCGACGCGGTGAGTGGCAGAAGATGAGGACAGAACCCATCAAGGAACTAGCAACTGGTATCTCCAAGCTCAGCTTGAACTTCCCAGGTGCAGACGGGCTCCCGCTCGTTCCCCATGCGTTCATGCCTCAGACCGCAGCTTACGGGACTATCATGCTGGTCGATACCCGCCTGATTGCCCGGAGAACTCTCTGGCAGGATATGTACGAAGACCTCGCAAAGATTAACCTCTCAAGCAAGGCAGTCATTTCCGCAGCCGAGACCATGGTGGACAAGTCAGATATTGACGCAGCAAGCTCACTCCAAGGAGGAGTGTTCACCATCGCATAAGGAGGATAAAACATGGCAGCAGCAGAAATTACTCCAAAATACTTCCACATGCAGGGTGCAGACCCCGTCGTTGGAAGGTTCGTGAAAGCGACAACCGCAGACTGGATTGTTCTCCCCTACCCCGGTGTATTCAACCTTCGTGGTACTTTATACACTGGTGCAGATGAGGCAACCCTCTCCTTTGGGACTATCACTGTGAATAACAAGGGTGTTGCATATACGGCGACATCAACCGATATTGTCGGTGATGCGGCAACAATCACCCGTCAGACCCCGTACTACGTGCAGTCCTCAAGCGGGGAAATCATGCTCGTAACCACGGATGCAACTCCCGGCACATCAACCGCAACACTCTCGATCATTCGGGGGTGCCTCGGAACAACCGCAAGTCTTACCGGGCTTGCCGATGACAGCACCCTGTATATCATGAACATAATTGTCTTCGGTGCGGCAACAACTGGTGTTGTTGGCTTTGAGTTCACCCCAATGCCGCGTGAACCAAAGGCAAACCTGTTCGGGTGAGGTGGCTTAAATGACCACCAATCAATTTGTTCAGGTAGGCATCGGAGCTATCAAGAGTGGTGGTAGGATAGGTTCTATCACCATTTCTGAATACGCTGGCTCACCAGAAGGAAGCGTGGTTGGTAACCGCAATGGTGACATCTGCATTGATTACACCAATGGTGCAATCTATGTATTTGTTGGCACATCTGGTGCAAAGACAGCTTGGAAGCTTGTAACCCAAGCAGCCTAATCATTTTTTTACGGGGAACACCATGGGAAACAAATCGCTGGTTTTAAGACCAGAAATGTCAGGGATGATTATTGACGAGTCCCACTTCAAATTTCATGTTGAGTGCAAAGCTAAGATTGTAAACGCTTTGAACAAAATGAAAAAAGGGGGAGACTTCCTCAAGGCACTCGGCAAGCTCAATTTCTCGACAGATAATAGGTGGACTAAAAACACCGCGGGAAACCCCAATGTTAAGATTCTCATGGGAGTCCTCGAAGAGTACAAAAAGAGTGAAAATAGAACGTCACGGCTTGGAGTTCTCGCTCCAATTATAGAGTATGCCATTGGTCTTTACGCATCGGACTTGTTTTACACCGAGCGTGGAGAATGGTTCCTCTATCAGATTTGTAAGAGAGCAAACGAATTTCAATTCCATGAGAGCTTTGTTAATCCTCAGTACTGGTATCCAAACACAAGGGCGACTCCTGAAATGTGGGATGCGGAAAAATCAGCCAGCGCAGGAGACATTAATCAGGAGTACCGCACTTGGTATGGTGTTGACCCCACTGACGATAACTGCGTCATATCATATGATATGAAGAAGAAGACCGACTACATAGCAGCTCAGAAAAAAGCATATGAAGATACCTATGGTAATTTAAATCGTTGGGCAGAGGCAGAATTGGAGAAGATTTGAATGTATGTAACCGCAACAGAAGTTGAGAATTTCCTCGGTATGGCTTACACTGATTTAAAGGCAGATGGGAGAGCCATGACTGAAGCCGAGTGGGGAGACCTTGTAAGAATTTACCAAGTTCCTATCGCAGAGCTTATCCACCGTTTTTGCAGGGTTCCAACATTCGACCCGACTGCAAGCAACGCACTTCAGGTGGAATATAAGTCTGGGCGTGGTCAAACGGATGATGACTCCCCGTATATTCGTGGCTCAACGGGGGTCTATTCCCTTGGTCAGTATCTCCCCAATGACATTGAGTTCTACCTGAAACATCTCTACTTCGCAGGTGAGATAAGTGGTAAGACCTATGCACCACTCGTCGTCGAGGAAGACACCGCCGATAAAACAGCAATCCCCGCTTGGGCAACGAGAACCGCAAGAGGCGTGTCCACTGGTGGGGACTATGAAGTTTACACAGAGGATGAGCTGACCCAAATACGGTTCCATGGCTATATCCCGAAGAAGGGATACAATAACATTCGGTTCACCTATTACACCGGATATGACCCCGCATCAGACCAGTTCAAGGCAATTAAGCTAAGTGTCCTCCGGTGTTTCAAGAACTTCATTATGCTCAAGAAGAAGCTTCAGGAGCCGTTCTCAATCAGGGCTCAGGGTGTCCGTGACTACCAGCAGATGTTTGAGCCATTCGATGAGAGTCATATCCTTGGCGACCAAGAGAAGGCAGCTCTCGAGCCATACCGAAGATTCCCCATACCCGGTGATATGTTCGCATGAGTGAAATCGATATTGATAAAAAAAAGTTAATCAAAGAGCTCATGCGGGATACACCATATGTTGTGAACGCTGTCCGTGAGCAAGTAGAGGAAATAAAATTGATGAGACTTTCCAGACACCTGCTTGAGATAGCCACACCAGTCATTCAGGCGAATCTTAAAAACGCGGCAAACCTTCCAACAAAGGAAAACCTAAAACAGTTTTATGACACCGAGAGTTTTAAGGCAAGGTGGACGAAATACCGAAACAACCCAAAGAAGTCGGCTATAATAAAACAACAGCAACCACACCTTCTTGATTTGTGGGAAGTCGGATACAAAACAGGAAAGGGCGGTCACGGTTCAATCATCATCAGCAACCCAAAACAGGTAACCAGCAAGAATGGGTCATATCCTCTCTTCAAACTTCTTTGGGAAGGCACAGATACTTATGTTGTCCCGATACCTCTCAAGCCACATGAGAGGGCTCGCCTTATCACAAATGGTAGCAAAAAACTACACGGTCAGTACCTTGCAAGGTTAAAAGAGGACAGAGCAAGACTTTACGCAGATTGGGCGAGAATCAAATATCAAAAGGTGGGGGATACTCGGATGAAAACCCCAGAACAGATAAGGGACGAGTGGCTGAGTATAAAACAAGCCGGGTTCTTACCCTCAACAAAAAAGGGAGAGATGGGAGAATTTTTCAAAACTGGTGGTGGCGGTGGCGCACCACGACAGACCAAATCGTATGTCAGTAAAACAAAAATCGGTGTTATCATCCCTCCCGATTGGAACACCTATGCTACTGAAAACCAACCAAAGAAAATGAGTTTCTACAATAGATTCAAAGGGAAATTCTACTATAATGTTTTCCAGAGGAGGGGTATTGAATCGGAGGTGGTTCAGGACTTCCACGATTACATTGCCCAATGCGTCTTTAATGGGCTATCGTTTGCATATGGAGAACCAGACGAGGACGCAATCAATTCAGCCATTGGTCAGGTGAAATTTTTATGACAGCATTTACAGCTATTGATGGAGCTGCGGCGGCAGTAAGGGCATTACTCCTTGCTAATGCTACGACTCTCGGCGGTATTAAAACCGTCAAAGACCGGGATGAGGATCCTGCCATCATCGCAGATAACACCGTTGGTCTGCCTACGGTATGTGTTATTCCCTTGGGAGACAAGCCTGATAAAATCACTTTCTCCATGGGGAGTTCTGACTGGCTCCATGAGTTCAACCTGAACATTGTGGGTTACTATCGTTTCTCGATGGACAACAAGGATCCATTTGCAGACCTCGCAACAGTTCGTCAGTATTCCTATGACACTCTCGAGCTGTTCAGAGGAGCGGTCAAAGCCGGTTTCTATTCCGGGTGTAACGCTAAAGGAGCAGACATCGATATTGGTTATTACATGATAGCCGATATGGTAATCTACCGCTACGACATAATACTCAAATGTACTATGTACGAAAGCGGATGACTGAAATAGTAAAGAGTTGAGGTAATATCATGGCATATACAGCACCAACCGTTTACTTTGCTAACAAAGGCACACTGACGATTACTGGTGCGGGGGGAGGTACTCCAACCGGACAGGTAATCGCAATCGTAAAGGATGTGGAAATCAACTGGCAGGTTGAGACCGTTCCCCTATATGGGTGGGGCTCAATTAAAAGGCAAGGCATGGCTCGACACTCACTCAAGGTTGATGTGAAGGTCGGCTACATGAAATTTGCACCAGACTCATCCGGTGGAAGCCCGTGGTGGGCGTTCTATGTTATCTCCCCGACATCGGGTTCAACCACAGCCGGTACAGAAGACACCAACACTGTAAAGTACTTCGACATTGCGGCGAAGTTCGTTGGTGAAAATGGAGACACTTTCACTGGGACTGTAAAGAATGTCGCCTTTAACAACTTCCCCATGAAGGCATCAGAAGCCCAGTGGATTAAAGTTGACATGAGTGGTCAGGGCGACGACATCGTATGGAGCAACGCTTAAGGTGAATTATGACGGGAACATCAGAAGAGTGGATTAAGGAATCGTTTGCTGAAGCAGACGAGATGACAAAGAAGGAACTTGCGGAGAACATCAACATCACCAACATCATTGCAGCCGGTGAAAAAGCCGACTCAGTAGTGGTTGTAAACGGTGTTAACATTCGCCACAAAACCTTCATTGCACGACCATTGAGAAGGCAACTGGTAAAGTTGTCAAAGAACACTGACGACACCGACTATGAGGGCATAGAGAACACCATGTACAAAACTCTCGCCGCCCTCTGTCTGGATGCACCATTTAACAACCCGCAGACATGGAGCTACATCGAAGAGCAAGGCGGTGACGCTTCCTCGATACTCGCTGAGATGATGAAAAACATCAGCAAGGCGCAGGAGAGTTTGAAATCCTTTCGCTGAAAGTAGCGACGGATTAATTCTCCTCTTTGTCTGCGAAATACTTGGATGCAGACCAAGTGAAGTTGAGAAAATAATAACCACAGAAGAGTATGATTTTTTGGAATACTCTATAATCAAGAGGGAGGAACTGAGAAATGGCGGGAATCGTAGTTGATGTTGAAACACAGCTTAAAATTGATGCGGTTGTTGCTGGGTCAAAGCTCACGGCATCCGTTGATGAACTTCTTGATAAATTAAATAGCCAAGCAAAAAGTAAAGGTTTCACTCCCGTCGATATGAAAACCTTTATGGCTCAGATTTCCGTCATTGAGAGGGAAATTGCCCGTATGAATAAAACCCTCTTAAAACCTATGGGAATGTCCTCGAGTACCATCAGTGACATGATTAAGGAGTACCAACGCTTTGGCGCTCAGATGCAGAGGATAGATGACGACTTCCGAATAGCTGGAATCGTCCTGAAAGAGAGAGACTTAAAAGCAATGACGTTGAGAGTCCTCACCTATGAGGACAACATAAGGAGAGCCAATCTCAAAGCCCTGTCAGACAAACAGACCGAATTGGCGAGAGAGTCAGAAAAGGCACTCGCCCAACAGAACAGGAAAACATTACAGGGGCTTCAAGATGTCCTTGCGAATGAAGCAGATACCGACAAGGAAGTTGAGATACCCGGCAAGCCAAAAGGCAAGGGTGGTATCATGGGCGGCTTGGGTCAGGCGGCTATGGCTGGCGGGGTTGCCGGTATTGCCGCAGGTGCGACACTTGCCCTTGTTGATGCACTCAAAGAAAGTGCGAAGCAATCACAGATACTTAATATGGTCACAGGCACTATTGCAAAGGCGTTGGGGCTGCTCATAGACCTCATTCTCCTGCCATTCCTGCCAATTCTTGTTTGGGGTATCGTAAACCTCTTCAGAGTAATTCTGTGGCTTGGAAACCTATGGGGCGGGTTCGTTAAAGCCATTGAAAGATGGATTGGTGCATTGCTTGGGCATCGCAAACCCCTTGCAAAGAATCTTCAACCTCCAATGGATATAACCCCGGGAGCAGAAATACCCCCACCAGATACGAAGTTCAAACCGGAACTTCATGCGGGTCTTGAAGGACTTAGAAAATCCCTATGGGAAGAGTGGTATAAGGAAATCCACAAATGGTGCGAAGATGTGGACAGGCTCTTTGGGGGCATGTTCACAGAGAAGTTCTGGACTGATAAGTTCGGTGTGTGGGCTACTGAGTGGGAAAAGGAGAAAGCTCTCATCGTCCAATGGTCAAGCGACATGCAGAACCTTGTAAGGACGTTCATAGATGACCACATCAAAGCACCAATCGTGAACTTCATCAATGATTACAAAGCCGTGTGGGATAACTTCTGGAAAGACAGGATGGCGGGATTCGCTGGCTTTGTCGATTGGTTCAAAAATGGATGGAATGGTTTTTGGTCTGGACTTCGTGCCGCTTGGGATAACTTCAAAGCCAACTTTAATTTAACCGGGGTAGCAAACGCAATAATCCGGGCTATCAACAGCATCCTTGATGGTGCAAGAGGTATCCCCCTATTGAGTCACTTTGTTCCAGCAGACATTCCCTACGTTGCAACGGGTGGGTTCGTGGCTCAGACTGGTCTTGCGGTTATCCATAAGGGAGAGAATGTAATCCCCGCAGGTTCGACGGGTAGTACTGTAAATCATTTCAACTTCTATGGTTTAACCAACGACCAGTTACCAGAGAAAGTCAGGGGAATATTAAGACAGGAAGGAACGAGGCACTCACAATGACGAAGCAGGTTACTTTATCGCTGGGTAGCGTTACGGTGGATTTTACGAACCTTAATGTGAAAGTCACTCACAGGATTTCAAACCCGTTTATAACGGTGGATACCCCAAGGGTAAACCTCCTCGAGTCTAACACCATTGTTGTCAATATTGGGTTCGTAACAGAGGCGATTGATCTCACGTTCATATTAACAGATGGTATTGGAACACTAAACTGGGCTCAGCCAACAACGAATTACGAAAAGTTATTCTATATGGCATATCAGGGAAACCCCAAAGTTTTGATGCTTGATGACCGGCTCATCTACTGTCAGATAGAGAACCTGAATCTACCATGGGAGCCCGGTCAGAAAGACCTTTCAATAGGCGGTATCCTGTCCTTGAGGGTTTGTATGAATATAGCCATGCAGACCGACGCTGGGCAGTTTTCTCAACCAATCACCTTCAATAGCGGCTCTGTCTGGATTAACTGTGCAAATTCAACAACCCTCTTCCAGATAAACGACTTGGTCTTCTTTGAATCCACAGACACGTTACCCTCAAACATTCTTCCAGATGCAGACTACTTTGTCGTTGGGAAAAACGATGCTGGGTTCCAAATATCCCTTGACCAAGATGGCGAGCCAATAACAATCTCTGGTACTGGTACAGGAACAATAACGGTAACGATTGATTAATATGGCTGCTGGATTTGATAACGCCGGGTTCGAGGCGGGGGATATGCAGAACTGGTTTGAAACCGGACCCAATTACTCTGGGTCTGGTTCAACAGGGGTTGTAGAAGTAAACACGGCTGCAAAACAGACTGGCAATTATGGGTTGCAGGTTCAGTTTGACCCACCAGACATTAATTGTGAAGCGACCTATGAGTTCGGACAGGTAGTATCTTCAAATTTTATAACTATTTCCTTCTCCTTTAAAATTGATGTCGCCAATCTTGGTGGGGGTAACTATATGGCTAATATTACTGCTTACCTCTCAACGGTTGAGGACAGAGTTGTTGTTTACAATACTAATATCAGCGATGTTACCGATTGGATAACAATAACCATTGACAGAGAGGATGTTGATTTGGAGGGACAGACATGGGATCCAGAAGGAACAGAGCTTTCAATTAAAGTATATATGTCGGGGTTGAGTTAATGACGGCTGGTCAGATAAGGGTATTCTTTGATAATTTTGAGGCTCTTATCTCTACATCGTTTGTTTCAATAACTTCGATTCCCGCATCAATCGGGATGGAGGGCGGGGCTGTCCGGTTCTTCCCAAGGGTTGATTGGAATACCTACCCATATCCAAGGATTACAGAGTACTTGTGGACTTTCGGTGATTCGACAGGCACTCATGTCAGCTATGAGAAGTGTCCTGTCTTTACGTTTGCACCTGCAACACTGGCGACACCCTGCACAGCAACATTACAAATAACTTATGAGGAGTTACTGGGATGACATCAACTGAAACGAGCAAGGTTTACTATGTAAACCAAGACATTATGAGCAGGGTTCCAAATCCCTCGAGGGTTGGATACCACAATATCGGTGTTGTTCTTATTACCAATCCCGAAATTATAGGTGAGGGTTACTTAACAGAATTTTACGCTCTGTTCAGGGTGAAGTCCAACACCAGCCATCTTATTATGCAGACCCCAGTAATTACAGACAGCATCGACAAGTCTGGAACTTTTACCTTCTCTGTCCTTAATGACGGGACTGCAACTGCAAACGAGCTGGCTTTCCTTAATGAAAAGGTATTTGTCCTTGTTGTTATGGGAGGGGTTATCGTCTTCTCTGGTATCATACGGAGAGTAACACAGAATACTCAGAATGGGTATGTCAATGAGAACCAAGTTCAGATATGGGATATTGAGTGTGACTCTGATTTGATGAAGTTGAAAAAGCAGACTGTGGCTCCGGGGTCTGCATCTGCAAGTGGCACTTCGGTTATTGGCTCCCCGGGAGAGATTCTTAAAAGGATTTTATCTCCTACCACTTCTGGTGTTTGGGGATCGACTGCGGCAGACGACCTTATTGGTATTGTAAACGAGGTTGACCAGAAACTTTCATACCAATTAAGTCCATCTAATGACACCGAGGGCGCTGGTTCAAGATATGAGCATGTCATGGCTCTCCATCAGCTTACGAACTATGACCTTCGTACAAGACCAGTGGTGAAGAATTATATCTATTCCAGTTACGAAACGCAAGAGGAGGGGTAAATGGCAAATATACAATTTAATTTGGATACAAATTGCGATATGCCCAGCGACGCTCTTGAGGGGGGTGTCGCTATTATTACAACAGACTCGCCGCCAGCAAGTGAACTCATCCCATCAAACTTTCAGAATATGGATTTCGAGACGGGAGACTTCACCGGGTGGGGTAATACATCTTATGGTAATATGGGCTCACCAACACCAACTTCCGACTTTTCTGTGACAAGTGGTGCAAAGTACTCTGGTAACTATGGCATGAGGTTGTATATGTTCATCCCTAGTACATGGGACGAGGTCTCATTTATGACCAAAGAGCAACCCCATCGTGGTGCATATTTTGACAACCTATCTTTTTGGTACAAAATAAATCAAAAAGCCAACCTGTATAAAGCCACATTTGCACTCACACTCACAACAAAAAACGGAACTGCAACTGCTTTCAGCGTTAGTAACCCCACCGCTGGTGAATGGATTTACGTCTCAATAAAGAGAGAGGACATAACACTAAGTCCCGGGGATTATTGGGATGCTTACACCACATTAACTGTGAGTGCGTCGAGTGGTGCAAACGCTCCCAATGGCGTATGTGAGATATTCCTTGATGACATCGTATTCACCCCGGGATATGACCCTGTGCCTCAGCCACTACCAATAGCGGCAGTTGCAACAATATCATCTGCATCTGGAAGTACTGTCACATTGAGTGATGATAACATAATATTGCCAGGGTGGATTGCAGATAGTGGTAAAATACTTCTCGTTAATGGATACAAAGTTGACTTCGCACCAGACCTCTCCCCTCCCGAGTCTATTGCAACGTGGAGGGTGAATAAAGAGGTATTCAACTTCAATGACAACGACGATAAAAAGAAGCTTGTCACCAGTGTAATAGTAAGAGGGAAGGACACCCGCGGCAAGTCTATCTCCGTATCACTTGAGGCAATCCATCGATTCGACGAGGAAAGGAGATTCTTTGAACAATCAACCTTCGTCAATAAAAAGTCAGAAGGGTATGTTTACAAGAACTCTTATGCCACAGACAAGAGCGTGGAGTGTACTGTTGTTCTCGGTGATACTGATGTAAATTGTTCAGTCACTTTCCCCGGAAGCGATAAGACTTTGGTGAATGTTGGGTCAACGGGATTCCCCCTTCATAGTCCTGTAACATTCACTGATAGCACAGGATGGGATCCGAGCCCCCTTGTATTGAATGAACTATACTATATTGTTTACCGCTCTGGGAATTACATCAAGGTGTCAGCCACCGACAACGGAACTCCTATTACCTTCAAATGGAAGTCGAGTGACATTTCCTATAATTGGGAGTTCAGCTCTGAAGGTAACGCCTCCGGTGAGACACTAACTGTGGATATTAAGGGAGTACAGGTTGCCTCAATTTGGATAGAGGGCAATCCGGCAGACAGCGGCTCCGTCATTGCTGCAAAGATAGCTGCCGCTTGTGACGGGTATATCGACGCTGATGGGAACACTTGGACAGTAACTTCAAACTCCTACAATACTTACTTCAGGTGTCACGACGAGGGACTCAACTGGAACTCGGCGGTTGCTGTAAATGCTACATATTGTTCTCCAAACCATACTGGTGATTCGGTTCCCGCAACATACTATCCTCGAGCAACAACGCCCTCTACGATACAGGCAGACAACTTAGACGGTTGGTTTACTCAGGGTATGCAATTAATATTTGGTGCAGAGGAGATGCCCACTGGGTTGAGTGCCGACACAATTTATACAGTAAGTTCAACCCCTGCCTTATCGGCTACTGCGACGTTCCTCATAACAGCCGAAGGTAATATTGTAACCTGCACAACCGTTGGTTCAGGATTGATGTGCTACAAACCGAATACTATCCACAATCTCGCACCCGATGGTCAGCCCGCATTATGGCTCTATGGGTGGGACTTCACCATTCCCTCTGGTTCAAATCTTGCCCTCTCAATTCCGAACTCTGGTGAAACACCCGCAACCCTTGTAACAACGGGAGAACCACAAGAAGCGATTGATGTGAACGGTACGAAATATACCGCCATTCCAATCGGTGATTGGATCCAACCGATAGACTACTCGGGTGCAGGATTCTGCCTTGGAGACAAACTCTATGTGGATGACCCCACGTATCTCCCCAATACTGGTACAAATCAAAACCTATCTGCTGGCGACGAGAAGTTTGTTTCTGCCTCTACTAGTACAGATGACAATGGAGATTATGTTGTTTTTTCTGGTGGTGCTGCAAGCAGGGTCACGTCCTCGAGTAAGAAGGCATACCCACACGGACTGGGGGCTCTCGTAATGTGTACCGATACCACTGGCTTCTTTGGAGACCCCGATTCACCAATCCAAATTTACGGGAGGAATGTCGGCGACTTCACGGTTGACTCACAGATTCAGTATGGAGACCTCGATGCTTATGCAACTGCCCTGCTTATTGGTAAGGGAGTATTTTACAAGAAGGCAACCTGCTGGGGAAATATCTGGAACCTCTTTGTGAAGAGAATTGGGGAATACATCGGTGTTGATGAAATTCACAATTACGGAACTCAAATCTCGAGGTCAACACCTCCAAGGATAGGCGACAAAGTTTCTATTATTAATTTCACTGGGGCGACCCCGGTTGATTATGAGATTGTAGCTCTAACCATAAAACCAGATGAGGGAATAATCCAACTTGAGCTTGGGGACTTTGAGAGGAACGTCTTTACAACCCTGAACGAGAACACAACGGCTCTCCATAACACCATCACATGATATGATATGACGAGGTAAAAATGCAAACGCTGGACTTATGTACTATCGCTGAGAAGATAATTACTAACAGAATGTATCGAGGCGACCATGGGAGATGACCCTAACGTGATGCACCAGAGTTACGACACTTTCGTTACTAATGATAAGTGTAATCTCCATCATAAGATTATGGAGGGGCAGCTCGAACTCTTGCGTCAAAAGGATAAAACCCTTGAAGAGAAGATTGGTGGTGTTGAAACGAGACTTGATAAGATGGCTGAGAAAATAGACCAGGTGCTTGAGTTACAGATGGCTTTCAATAAGTACAGTCTGTGGCTTGCAGCAGGGGTTATCCTGACTCTTCTTGGCGTTCTTGCTGGTCGTGCGCTTGACTTTGGATGGGTTATTTAATTTCCATCTCTTCCTCTCTGCGGCATCCGCCTCTTTCTTTAATACCTTTTTCAGTTTCCACAGCATCTCTTTCTTCCATTTCCCAAGAGCCCGTTCCTCTGCCTCTTTCGGGTGCGCCTTGTTCCAACATGACTGACAGGTGTGGTCTCTCCAATGAATGTAGGTGGTCTTGCAAACAGGGCATGGCTTTTGCCCACTCTCTATCAACCAGTTACAGGTTGTGCAGCAGATTTCCATGTCGGCTTCATTCCATGTTGAGTGGGACTCTTCTGACCAATATGATGTGCGTGTGATATGGTTGATTGTTAGATAGGTCACTATGACCTTTCCTTTGGCGTTTGTACGGGTCTCCCCATGTTTCCTACCACAGTGAGCGCAAACGGCTCCGGGCGCGTGTGCGTGGGCTTTAACAAGGTCTTTCCAGAGCTTGTGTGACCGCCACTTGGATAGGTCAGCCCTTCTATTCTCTATCTGTGTCCTTCCCGGATTAGTCACTGCCATTTCTTCGCCATCGTGCAGCCCGGGGGTATCCAGAAATTGAACTTGCCTTCTACCTCGTTGCCTCTATACATTCGACAGAGTTCTGGTTTGTATCCCTCGACTTGGCACTTACATTTGGTAATCCCATTTGCAAGGTCGTCCTCTGATGGTTCAATGAGATACTTACATGGTGATTTGATAACGTAAGTTCCATTAATCAGCGTTGCCCTTACATCCAGATAGTGTCTGACGACCTGATTTACTTTACTCCATTTACCGAGTGGCATGTAGCGACAGCACTCCCCGCACCTTGAACATTCGCCCATTATAATCTCCTATATTTTTTCATTGACTTACTACCGTCTTTTGGGAAGCACTCTGCTTTACCCTCGTTGCACAACTTCTCAAGGTAGATTAGAAAATTGTTAATTGAAACTGGTTTTACTCTGGTTCTCTCGCTCGTCTGATAAACGAACATTGGATACATTCCTTTACCCTGTTGCCACTCTTCTGTGAGAACATGGTCAAGAACGACTTTCATTTGGATAAAGGTAGAGAAGTGATGAGTGCCAATATGGACACCCATCATTCCAACTCCTTCATAAAGAACTTGGTCATCGCTATGTGGCGTTCAACCACATCCATACGACACGCACCCTCGAAACATGGGTATGAAGCGTCAGACACCTTCTCTGCAATCTTGTGGCTTATGAAGATGTGATTCCAATAAGCAAAGTCGGTCATTTATTTTGCCAATGGAATCTTTGCCTTTGCAAGGACTTCAATTAGTACGTCACTATAAGTCATGTTCCCATGCTTGAGGGCGGTAAGGGTTTCCCAAATATCCACCGTCACTTGGATATTTTTCCTCAAGAGTTCGTCGGTCATATGTAGTCCTGAGGGTTCTCCGTTTCGGGTATCTGGTCTCCCTTGATTATGATTACTCGCCCACACCTTGCACACTGGAAAAGGTAAGTCCCTTTCTGTGCGCTGATAACTCCCACCTTGTTCCATCGGGTAGAGTTGCATAAGGATACAAGTCCTTTACATCGTTTTGGGGTTGTCACTGAACTCACCACAGTATATGTAATATGTTCAGTGGCTGGTATTTATACCCTCTCAAAAAAGAAAACCTCATCATATCATATGATATGAAGAAGCCCTGCCTTTGACCAAGCGGTATCAACATCGTCTTTGTACACCACTGGTGGAAGAACTCCCTTACGAATAAGGTAGTCCCTCTTGTTCCGTTCATCTCGGCAAACTGCGCCTTTCCTTCCTCTCATGTCCAGTTATCCTGTCCAAGCACTCCCTTGTTCACCCTGAACTTTGGGCATTGCTTACCGACCATGTCGTTCTTGAAGTCACAGTTGTCAAAGAGGAGACACACCTCACAAGACTCCTTCATTGGTGGGTGTTGCGACTTGTCCTTTGCTTTGAATAACGCGCATCCAACCTGTTGCAGCAACTCCAAGCCGTCCCGGGTAACTCTGATATAAGCTCCGTTTGGATGGCGCACGTTGCAATGAACCCCAATTAAATGCTTGCAGAGGTCATTGCCTTTGTGATCCTCACAACAGTTAGGTACGTTCTCTTTTAGCCTGCTCATCCCTTTCCCTCCGTAATTTCCGGGCGCATTGTGGTGAACAAGAAAGAGGTTGCTTACATTTTGAAGTCCTCTTCTTGAACTCTGACTGACCAAGACTGAACGCCTTACCACAGTGGCATGTTGTCCATATCCTTGCCTGTCTATCAGCCACGATTACTACCCCTGATTGCTTTCTGCTTGTCCTTCTCTCGTTTGAGGAAGATTTCATTCTTCGGACATCCCTTGCCGTCCTTTCGGGTCGTCCCATCATCCTCGAGATTGCTCTCATAGGGGTCGAACCTTGCTGGGCAGGAATATCGGATGATTTTACCATCCTTCTCAATCTTGGACTTGTACTCACACCCTTCGCAGAAGTGGTACTTACCTGCGAACTGATAATCTACGTTCTGTTTTCCGCGTGGTGGTTTCACTTTGATCTCCCCTTCAATCCTTTCTTCTTCTCATAGGCGACATCATCGAACTTCTCAATCTCGTCCCTGAATATGGGCTTTATGACTTCTGTTGTGGTCTCTACCTTATACTTTGAGAAGAAGAGTTCGTCCTTGATTCGCAGCAGGTCATTCTTACCTGTCTTGTGCTGGACTTTTGCCATGTAGAGAATGTGGTCATTCTCCTTGAGGAAGAGTCTGATGGAATGTTCCGTCATCTCCCTCTTGGCTTGCTTGAGTTCTGGTGTAGATAGCGTCTTGCCATCTGCCGTGTTTGTAATATCTGGATGACTCTCGCGCCATTCGACTACCCTCTTGTTGAGGAAGTCTGACATTGACTGCCCGGTGGATGCTGTGTGACGCTCCATCCACCTCTTGTTCTCTGGGTCGAAACCTACGGCTGTCTGTTCCCGTTTTACCAATTCATCACCTCGATAGAATGTTTGGTGTTCAGCATGATAATACCTGCTCATATGATATGATATGATGATATGATATGATATGATAAGATAAAAAAATGAGTATAGATAGATAGATAGAGCAGACAGATACGGGGTTAGTTTGGCGATTCCGACCCTTTACGGGCATAGAACCTTGCCTTCCTGTAATTGCCTGTTCCACTGGTAGCCACACCCATCTTCTTAACGGCAACCAATTCACGGCTGCTGAGTTGCATCCTATTTGTCCTGTTCATGGGACATCCCCATGTGGGTCGTGAGAGCGAACTTCATCACCGCCATATCAGTCTTGAGTCGCTCGAGGTCAACCTTGAGGTCATCAATGCACTTTGCAAGAGCATGGTAACCATCGTTGTTAATGAGGGTCTCATCCTCAAGGTGGTCAAACCGCCACTCGTTACGCTTCATTGTGTCAATGAGCTTCCCTTGAAGTTCAAAGTACTTGGCGTTCACGGTGTTGAAGTCCCTTGCATTGTACTGGATAATCTGTTCTCTGAACAGCTCGAGGTTGTGTACCTTCTCAACAAGGTTGTCCTTCATGTGCTTTCCAGCATGACCAGACAAGTCCTCTTTGATATGGGCAATCTCGTTCCGACACTCGTTAAGCCCCGCCGTGTGCATGGTCTGTACAGCATTGATACTATCTGAAAGACCTTCCAACCAGAGCTCCAACTTTGCAAACCTTCTCATATCATGTGATATGATGTTTTGGCGGTTCTCCTTCGCTTTGATTTTGGCTTCCCTTTCTTCCATGGTTTCCTCAACCATGCCATCAAAATAAAGCTTCCACGCACTACAGTGGTCACAGTCTCCCATGCCAATGTCAAGGACTCTTCTCAGTTCCTCGAGTTCGTCCGGGTCAAGGATGTACTGCTGCCATTCGTCGGGCGATCCAAGCTGGTTGCACCGATGAATCTGCAATGCCATAACATTGTTATAACCATCGGCAACCCTTTCAAATTTGAACTTATGTTTAATGGTCATTCGATAAACTCCTTGGCACGTTTTACCATCATGCCATTCTCAATGAGGCAGCGCACAATATTATCCGCCGCCTTTTCGTCCCTGACTTGGAGACTCGGGAAGTAAATCCCGGGTCTGTCATCAATCACTTGGATATAGTTCACTTCAATCAAACCTCTTAACAAGGTCAATCATCAGCTCAGCAAGAAGGAGGATGTCTGCCTTGGGAGTTCCCTTTGATACAAACTCCTTCACGATAATCTCTGCGGCTCCGTGAAACTCAAGGACATGCAAGTTTCTTGCAGTCCATTGAGACTCTAAATTGTTACAAGATTTACTCATACCATTTTCACCAACTTGTCTGGCGTTACCGCTACCATGCAGTTCTGTTGCATCTTCTCAATGGCTACATCAATCGACTCCTTATCCAACTGCCCGGCACATGCCGTGTAGAGGGAGGGAATACTCATCGGCTGTCCATAGGTCTTGAGTGCCGTGTGGACGATGTAGATGTCGTTCCTCTGCTTGCCCGACACATTAGCGATTACCCGGTCAATATCGTATTTCCCGGTGCGCTTGTCATAGGCAACTTCTCGGAGACAGGCATCCACAATCCTCACCGCAACCTTCGCGTCATCGGCATCGGCTACTGAGCGAAGTCTCATCCTCGCTGAAGCTTCTGTGATACGCTTCAAGTCCTCGAGCTTACGTGGGGTGATAGGGACGGTTCCATCCTTGTTCAGTCCCCTGAGCCGCAGGTAGAACGCCTTGATGATTTCATTGGCATCATTGTTTCGTTCTGGTCTGCAACCACGCTTGGCAATAGCGATGAACTTCCGTAGAAGGTCGGGTTCAATCCCATCGGCTATGTCGTCACCCTTGAGGATATGGCTGGCTATCTTGTCGTCCATGTCATTTTCGGGAACGTCACGCATAATAAAGATGAGGTCGAAACGACTTAACAGGGACGGTGGCAAGTCGATCTGTTCACTGATGTTCCCGTACGGATCCCATCGTCCCGCCTTCGGATTCGCCGCGGCAAGTATGGAACATCGGGTCATCAGGATTGCATTGAGTCCTGCTTTGTTCACTTCTAACCGTTGCTGTTCCATAGCTTTGTGGATTGCAGCCCGGTCATCCTTGTTCATCTTATCGAACTCATCAATGCAACAGTGACCACCATCCGCAAGGACAAGTGCGCCGCCTTCAAGCATCCAGTCTCCCGCACCATCCTGTTTGGCGGCACAGGTCAGACCCGCATTTGTACTTTGACCACCCGAAGCGGATACGCCTCTTGGTGATGTCGCGGCAACGAAGTCAAGAATTTGAGATTTAGCGATACCAGGGTCACCAAGCAAGAGGATATGTATATCTCCTCTGGTTCGGTTAGCTCCACGGACACGATCAACTCCTCCGAAAAGTTGAAGAGCAATGGCTGACTTGACAGTTTCGTGACCATATATTGAAGGGGCGATTGATGAAGCAACCCTATGGAGAACGTCCTCTTTTTTGGCAAGGACTCTAATTTTTGCTTCTTCTTCATCGGTTATCACCATGTCGGTGTAGCTCTGGTCACCAAGGTCAATCCAGTTGCCCTCGATGATAGTATCAACACCAAGTTGTTTCTTCTCCTTCTCAATGACTCTGGGCATCCCAGTTATGGTAGCCCGGGTTCCTGCATTGACCAGAGAACACAGGTCGTCGAGCAACTCAACATCCATAGAGTATGGTTGTTCAGCAGCTCTCAACCCTTCCTGAAACTCCTGAATCACAATGCGTTGGGCATTAATGTAACGGGAGTTCTCAAGGTCAAGTTGCCATCGTGCCTTCTCACCGCACCGTTGGCAGATACCCTCTGTCGGGTACTCAAGCTTCGTCGAGCGTTGTGGAACCCTTACCGGCTCACCGCAATGCTGGCACTTATACACAGCAGTTGAAATCTTCGGCTTGACCTGACTGACCATCCTGACAACGCCATCAAGCGCAACCAGTTTGTTGAGGTCGGTTGACCGTATCTGACGGATTGGAACCTTTCGTGTCACATTCTTAAACCTGAACGTGATGTTCCTCAACAGGTCGTCCTTGATATTTGCCGGACTCAACTCATAGAGTGAAGCCTCGAAGTCTGCAAGAACCGATTTCGGCTTGGTAAGTAGCTTGTCGCAGTAGTAAATCCCTGCGGCTCCGGCTTTCTGCAATTCGAGAAAGTCAACTACCAGAGACTTCTTCTCCGGGTAGAATCTCCACAACTCCAAGAGTTCCTTGTGTAGTTTTTGATTTCGTTGGAAGAACTCCGTCAGCTTCTTCTCCGGCTGAAAGTCCTCGTCTTGTTGCGTCAAGTAACGCCTCCTTCTCCTTTAGCTTGCGTACCGTTTCGTGGTCACGCACAATCTTTCTCAACTTCGCTACGTCCTCTCTTGCCTTCCGGTAATAGTCTCGGAATAAGGGAAGCTGGCACCGATGGATTTCCTCAGTGAGCCGCTTAAAGCAGACATCTGGTGTCGGGGAATCCTCGAGTATCTCGCAGATGTGGTGCATGATGTACCCTTCACTGGTAGCGTTCTTCTCCTTCCTTGCCCAATACTGGACAACGGTAAGTCGGTGCGCCTCGAAGTCAACGAGCCTCTCCTCCATCTTGGAGAATTTCTCCCGCTTCAAGTCCTGCCCGGGCTTTCTCTTCTGCATGAAGGGACAACCCAACCGGCATGTTTCCGGCGATGGAAACTCTACCCCACACTGAAGCTTCTGCATCGGTGAAGAGCAGAGGTAAACCCACACGGCTTTACGCCTTGTCATCTATATCACCTGTTAATTGAACAATCTCCCCACACATGGCGCATTTAACGTCCACAAAATAATGGGTTTTACCAGGTATCGTTATGCTCCTGTCGGGGGTAAGCCACATCTGAGTCATCTCTCTCTTAATGGTCATAGATGTGATTACCAACTCACAAGCCGGGTGGTCACACTTGTCCTCGTCGCTCATGGTGTTTCCACTCTTGGTGCAAACATATACTGATACGTGATTGGTACAGCATCCTGAGTGACTCCGCAGAAGAACAGAAGACTTATGTTGGGGTCTTTTGGGTTCTGCCTGAATCGCAGGTCAACAGTACCAGAACTTAACCTGATAGCATTGAGAGCTGGCATCACCAAGTCATAGGAGTAGATGAACCGCCCGGGCTTGGTGACAGGTGTTGATGTGGGAATAGTCGTGACCATCGAACCAACAACGGTGTCCTCATCACTGAAGGTAACGCGGTTGGGGTCTTGCGGATCCATCACGATTGCAAACGAGTCATTTCCTTTGAACGCCGCCTTGAGAGATTGTAGTTTCTCATAGACATGCTGTGGCTGAACCGTGATGCGGTCATGCTCTGGTGCCGGAAGCCCATCTTTAGGAACTCTCGCACAAGATTCCTTGTTGATTGACATGACCTTTGCCCGGTAGCCATCAGCAGTAATCGTGGTCTCTCGCTCGAACATCATCTCAACCTCATCAATCCCCTTCGGGAGAAGGTTGCCCAATGTTTCAAGACTTATACCAAGTTCGCCGATATAGCCGGACGCAACGGGGATACTTATGACAGCACCAAGAGCGTTGCTCCCATCTACACCAAGAACAGTGATGTTGTCCTTGTCGAACTTCATCCAGACCTCCTCTCCGATTGGAGAGATGGCTTTGATAAAGTTCCTGAAATTGTTACAGTTTACTTTGACCATACGGCACTCCTTGTGGCACTCCCCCATACCTTCTGTGTTTCTCACAGTAACCGGGGTTTCTCATACCACGGTAGGCATAAATCTCCTCACAATGAAGGGCGCAACAGCGTGAAACAAAATAATCGGGCTTGCCCTTCTCAAAGACCGTGTCCCTTGTCACACCATAGAATTTAAGCTTCTCCTTAATATCGTCGTGAGTGAGGTTGGTTATGTCGAAGTGGAAAGCAATCTCTTTTTCTTCAGTCATCCTTTCCTATCACCTTCTCCCACTTAGTGACACCTAATGCCTTGTATGCCTCGGGTATCTCAAGCAGGACTACATCTGCTGGCAACTCATAGAGTCGCCGGGTTTCAGCCTCGAGCTTCTTTGCAACGCCACTACAGACCTCGCAAGAGAACCCATCATCAGTGATGGCAAAAGCATTGACCGCAAGGAGGGTGTGAAGCACCTCTTCCTTGTTGAGGTCAATCATCCCATTTCCTCTGGTGAGTAGAGTCCTGATACACTGAACGCTTTGCGAAGGCAAACAGACTCGGCAACCTTACCAATCATTACTGATGGCTTGGACTTCCAAAGGTTCTGTCCTGTTGTGTACTCTTCAAAGAGGACGTTGGAAACAAAGGGATGTTCCATATCCTTTCTCCATACAGTACAGGTTGCAGATACTGGCTTGCCCTCTTCATAGTTCACCTTGGTCTCCATACCATTAAATTGACCAGAGCGGTGAGCAATCTTGAGGTAGCCATCCCTTCCTGCGTAGATTTGGGCAGGAGAGTTCCCAAACTTCACAAGCCATATCTCACGAAGCATGGGGTCAAGCTGCCATACCTGTGATAAGTATAGAAGCTTCTTGAACTCCGGGTCGGTTGCAGTTGGAGCACAGGTCGCCCTCAATAGAACGAGTTGTTCCTCGTTCCATGATAGGTCTCGGGGTTCCTGCAAAACAACTCTGGTTGGCTGTCCTTGCATGGGAATAATCTCAACATCTCTTTGTCCGGGAACAACCCCGGAATTGGAGATAACTCCCGGTGCATTGATGTCACCAAGAGCTTCAGCGTTGCGCTTCTGCGCTTCTTCCTTTGCTGTCATCATGCCGCCTTATTTGGAGAGACGGTATCCAAATTTGGATCACCAACTCTCTGACGAGCCGGGATAAGCCCGGACTTAATCTCCTTTGCATACTGGTGCAATCGCATGGTGCGCTCAATAATAACCTGAGCGCCTTCCATATCATCCGGGTCATAGTAAACTACAACCTGATCGGATGCCACTCCAAGAGTGGACTTCGCACCGCTTTGTCGATGGTTCACTGAGCCACCGACATCAAAAGCAACATCTACCATATTATCTCCGTGTCATCACAGAACAGTTGGAACCGTGTGACTGCCTTGATGTTCCCTGCACCATCCCGAATAACACCATCATCGGTGGTATCAGGAGAGAGAACGTCAGGTCGTTTAACTTCCCGGGCTATGACAGAGGACACGATGTAAACCGTGTTCTTCTTTGGCTCGGGCAAGCCAACGATCCTACGTCCAACAGAGCTGACAACAGGGATACCAAGAACCGCACCGCAGTTCTTTGATACCATGTGCAGCCGTGCAACATTACCAGAGGGAGGAATATCCCTGACCTCGTTCCCCATCCATATGTTTACTTCATGGGGAGTAAGGTTCACAAGTTCCGTCACATGCTCAAACATTGCCAATTCTCCTCGGGTATCCGGTGGTCTCTGCAAGTTCAATGAGTTCGTGAACTGCGTGTGACTGTGTTTCCCGGAACTCCCTACAATGGGAGAGGATTTTGTTCTTGTCCTCTCGGTAGATAGCAACGAAGCAAACCTGCCTATCGCCTTTACTTGTCACAGCTCCATCCCTCCCATGCAGAGTTAACGGCAAAGAAGCAACGAACAAATTTCCTTACAACTTCCTCGTCATTACGATAAGTGATGAAACACAAGGAGTCTGCAAGCTCGTTGATTAACTTCTCAGCCTCGTAGTCCTTTTGAATGTGATACCACTGAGCAACCGCCTGAAGCCCCCACCTACCATGGTCAACAAAGTGACACGATGGCTGGCGGTTCCTGAAGTTTGCCATCAATACGTTTGTGAAGTAACTTTCAGGGTCAATGTTGTAGTCAGCCTTTGGCATACCGATTGAACCGTTCTCCATGGTATCGCCACGAACAACGGCAGTAATCATCTGCTTTAGGATGTCACCATCAACATCGGGACCGCGAATAGCCGCGATGTAATTCCACGAAAACGTGGGGTAGTCACCATAGATAAGCAGGTCTTTAATGACCTGATCATACCTGTGGTACATCACGGCACCTTCGGTCTGAAACCCCTGCAAATAGTTGTTGCAGGTTCGGTATCCATTCTGTGTCCATGAGGGCAACTGGCAGGAATTTGCATACCATTACGCTCTTTCGTAGGGTTGTTCCTGAAGTCGTGAGCGCAGTTGTAGCACATCTTTAACCCAGACAGGTCAAGTAGTTCTGACATCATGCCTTTGTAGGCAAGAGGCAGGACAGACACTTCGCCCATCGCAAGGAACTCCTGCTTCATAATCTCCACACCATCTTCCGGGTGGTCATACTTAGCGGCAACATGACTGAACGACGGTGCAGTAAAGCACATCGACCTAACCGTTGCAACGAGTTCCCCTTTAGGATTAGTTTTCATCTCACGCAGAACCACAAGATAGGAACGGAGCCCGCCATTCTTGGAGAGCTCCCTTGCTTTTATTTCCATATCTGTGAGTGCAGTCCCGCAGGTACTCACTTGAGGTTCCATGATAGAACCTCACTGAGGAATAAGCGGCGCAACCCGGCGAAGGATAGGCACAGGGTTGATTGGACGGGTGACATTGAGGAACTTCTCAGCAACATCATCGATACGCTCTTGGATATCCATAGACACAGCCGAGTGGCTGGTGTAATAGGTTGTCGCGTTGAACATCTCCCACCTTGTCGGTTCGAGAGTCTTGAGATTAGCCATGACAGCTTTCATGTGCTTCTCTGCAATACCATCAAACTCAAGGGACATTGTTGCCTCGAACTGTTCTCTGGACTCAAAGACGACCTTGGTCTCCATCGACTTGTTTACAAGCGTCTGAAGCATGTTGGTCTGCTTCAATGATTCCTCAATAAACTGGTGCATTACTGCGGGCAGTCTGTGAAGCATCGTTGAAGTGTGCTGCTCATTGATTTCGAGCTGCGGTAGAAGAGTCTTGACACCGGCACCATTGGAGCAGAATTGTCTCCATGTGTAGCCATTACCTTTGAATGAGGTCTTGCGATCCATTGGGTTCTTGAAAGAGATACCCAATTCAACACCATCTTTGTCATCCTTGATAACCTTCAGGTCATTGAACAGAATCGTGGTCTTGGTGCGCTCACCAATGGTTTCCACTCTGCCATGGACATTGACTCCCCGGGCTTTCAGGTCATCGAGAACAAGCCCGTAAGCTTGTTGGTGACCAAACACCGGGTACTCTTTGCCACATGCCATTGTGACCGACCTCTTGTTGAGGTTCACGATACCGTGGACACGCTTGGACTCAAAGCGACCAAACTCATCCTCAGCAAACAATGGAAGACGGTCATAGTCATCCATGCCTGCAACTATGCCCTCAAAATCTCTGAGGGACTCGAACTTATCGACTTTCGTCATTCTCTCACTCTCTTTCTGTGGGGAAACTGTACCGTCCAGCATATGCCACGTTTTCCTCCTGAACAGTTTTTTAACTGGAGTTAAACCCCAAAACCTCATCATATCATATGATATGATAGTGCTAGCTGTAATAATAGCTGTACCGTCGTAGAGATAAGGTTTGTGATTAGGTGATTACAGTGGTATTCTTACCATTGACATACCTCTACAATCTCGGCGCTAAATCATAGTGAGTTGTCATGCCCGCACTTTGGGCATGTCCAACCCACCACGATTATCTCTGGTCTCAAGTGCGGTTCGCCGTGGTATTCCTTCTCTGTCCTTACATAACAGTCAGGGAGTTTATCCCACTCGAATACCGCACAGCAATTCACATCCTCGCACCCAACCCAATCATCATGCAGGTTGAGTGCTACATTGACCACCTCGGTCAGGGGGACTTCACCGTTTTGTCTCATGGAGTACCCCCATCAACAGGATAAACTCCTGATGTTTGGCATCCATTTCCTCAAGAGCCCTCTCAAGACTTTCCCGGGCTTCAATCAATGGCATGGAGTGTTTCTCCAAGATGTTTCACCTCTGCTTTCAGCTCAGCGAAGTTGTCGTTGTCCTGCTCAAACACAGAATGTGCCTCGGTTATGTAGGACTTCAACATCTCTACTGTAATCGGCTGGTCAAGCGTGACCAAATAAATGTAGTTAGGCACTATCGACACCTCCATTCGGGGTCTCCACATTGCTCACAATCAGGGCAATAGCCGAACTCACCATCGCTCATGGAATCGTAATACCCATCCCATGAGATACGGTAGGCAAGGTCAATGAGGATCCGAGCAATCTTTGACCGAATCCTCTTAACCATTGACGGCGACTGGAACGGGGTTTGGATGGTTTCTTTGACCACCCTGAGCTCTTCGCTCTCTTCGCCCGTTTCTTTCCCCACAATCACTCACCTTCAGTGGACTTCCTGAGTTGGATGTCTCCCTGTTCTTGGTTACAACCACCACAGATTTTGATGCCATCAACTACCATGTAGTCGGCACCGAACCCGTTTTTGGCTACGAACTCTTCCTGATGTGCGGCTTCAATGGTCTGCCGGTCATCATAGCTGAGAAGAGCGTGTGTTGGTGAAAACCCATACTCGCGCTCAAATTCGGCAACAGCTTTCCTGAAAGATTTGAGAATCTGAAGTCTGCGCGTGGTATCTCGATAAGAGATTGCCGCAGTTCTTGCTTTACAGGCATCGTCGTACCTTTTACAGGCAACGAAGATGTTTTCGTCCTCACCGATTTTGGCAATGAGCTTACCGTCCATTTGTGCGACGGTCTTTTTGGTTGATTTGTCCATTGCTTCCATAATATTACACCTCTCGTAGCTTTGAAAGGGGAACCGATACTTCCTAACTCGTTGGTTTGACTGTTCCCCCCATTCTACTGTCCACCTTTGACCACCATAAAGGTCGGGAACGGTGGTGTCCTGTCCGTGACTGAAATGCCCCCTCACGGCTGGGGGAAAGCAAGTGAGAGGAATCGAACCTCCCTTTCCCCGCCGGGTGGTTTATGCCATACTTCAGAATACAGAGTCATATCAGGGATGCCCGGGGGATCCACAGATGCTTTTCTTCCGAAGCTTTACCCCTTGCTGTCATCCAATGTATTGAGGGTGCGTATACCTCACACCGATGACACGGTGATGGGTTGTAACGTTGGATTGGAGTACCATCACTTTGACTCAACCACGTCCTATCTTCATGTGGGGATAGGCACCCAAGAGCAGAAAAAGGTTTGACCCTTATTCTGCCCGAACCATTGGGTCAACCAGTGTCACAATGAGCATTGACCCTTTCTTTCTCATCACATGGGGAATACCCATCAGCAAATCAACGATTTGGTACTGCTGAAATACTCGCTTTGAATTTCCCATGTACGACTCAACCCATCGGTACGCAGACTTATCCCAACAATAGGTAGTCACAGACTGCGTTCCTTGAAGTTGCACCATATTGACTTCCTGCAACTTCTCATTAATAGAATCGTAAAGATTCATAGCTTTCACCTAATCCCATATTGGGAAGCGTGACAGTGGAACAGTGAACCATCTGCCACGCAAGGGGACGTGCTAGAGATGCCCCTTACGAGGCATCAATAACGTCTTTACCTGATATGATAGTCTTGATCTTCCATG
>Ga0208980_10000236_pt1 | contig 29203 bp, 24 predicted proteins | sample WetSurMetagenome_3_FD_187993 | JGI IMG/M metagenome (GOLD analysis project Ga0208980, IMG submission 187993) | Wetland microbial communities from Twitchell Island in the Sacramento Delta, sample from surface sediment Aug2011 Site A1 Bulk (version 2) | ecosystem: Environmental > Aquatic > Marine...
CTCTCTTCGCTTTGGCATCTCGGACAGCTTGGCATTTTTTAACTCGTCTTGTCGTTATAAATTTTGTAGATTATGCTAACTATTCTTAATTAACAATGCTAGTTTCTTTATGAGGCTTATGTTGAATTAAGGTTATGAGTAATGTCTGCATTGTAGAGACGTTGCATTGCAACGTCTCTACAAGTCGTTTGGTAGATTTTTATCACTCGCTTTCGTGTCTTTCGTGGACATTAATGATACGTTACATTTTTTCTCTTAGCTTCAAAAACCGCTGATAACGAGTCATTGATAGTTCGCCATTTTCCGCTGCTACCCGTACTGCACAGCCCTTATCTTGCACATGCCGACAGTTATTAAACTGACAGTGATGAATGAATGGTTGAAATTCGCGGTAGCCGTAAGCTAAATCCGCTTCAGACAATCCAGCCAAACCAAAAATAGCCACACCAGGGCTGTCGATTAAATCACCGCCTTCGGGCAGATGGTATAAGGTGGCGGCAGTGGTAGTATGTCTGCCATGTTTGGTAATCGCGGACACCGTATTGGTTTTTAAGTCTTTATCGGGAATCAGTGTGTTAGTGAGCGAGGATTTACCTACGCCCGATTGTCCTGTCAGAATGCTCACCTGATTGTTAAGTATGTTTTTTAATTCATCCAGCCCGTGTGCGGCTGTCGCACTAACACGATACAGCGCGTAGCCTAATCGTGTATAAGTCTGTAGTTCTTGTTCGATGCTATCAGAGGGCGGTAAGTCGGATTTATTGAGTATCAAAGCTGCGTCAATGTTGAGATTTTCACAGATTGCCAGATATTGATCGACTAACAAAAAATCACAGGCGGGTTCAACAGCAAACACCACAAAAATGGTGTCGATGTTAGCGGCAACAGGGCGTACTTTATCATTGCGAGACGGGCGTGCCAGTAAAGAACGGCGTGGTAGGATAGTTTCAATGCGCCCTTGGTCGAGTGCGGATTGTGTCCATAACACACGGTCACCCACTGCGACGGTGTCTAACCGTCGCAGGGTTTGGCATAACACTATTTTGTCATCATGTTCAACCGCAATACCTTGACCTAAATGGGCAATTACCAAGCCTTCTAAGGCTGCCATTAGGCTTTGGCTTCAAGGTGAGCGACACGAATAGCCGCAGGCGGATGGCTATAATGAAAGGCAGAGTAAAGCGGATCGGGTGTTAGCGTGCTGGCGTTTTCTTCATACAATTTCACCAAACCACTGACCAATTTACTGGCTTGGGCATGATTAGCGGCAAAATCATCGGCTTCAAATTCAAATTTACGTTGAAAATACGAGCTAATAGGTTGAATGAAAAAGGTAAAACTGGATGACACTAACATAAATAATAATAAAGCAACGGCATTAGATTTTTGTGCTACATCAACACCTAAGCCTGTGTAAAACCAATCTTGATTGATTAACACACCTAACACACCAAAGCTAATCAATGTCAAAATCGAAGTCGCTACTAACATTTTAACAACGTGCTTGCATTTAAAATGCCCCAATTCATGCGCCAGTACCGCTTCTAATTCTTCATCATCCAAGGAATTCACCAAATTATCAAAAAACACGATACGTTTATTATTGCCTAAGCCAGTAAAGTAAGCGTTACCGTGTCCTGAACGTTTTGAACCATCCATGATAAAAATGCCTTGGCTATTAAATCCACAACGACTTAGTAAGCCAGAAATACGGTCTTTTAATGCGCCGTCTTCCATTGGGGTGAATTTGTTAAATAACGGTGCAATCAGGGTAGGGTATAGCCAGCTCATTAATAAGGAAAAACTGATTAAAATACCCCACGCCCATAACCACCAAAACGAACCGACGGCATCCATAACCCACAGAATTAACGCCAATAACGGCAAACCGATTGCCGCACCTAAACCCAGTTGCATCAATTGATCTTTGATAAATTGTTGTACCGTGCTTTTATTAAAACCAAATTTTTCTTCAATGACGAAAGTTTGATACCAGCTACTAGGCAGTTCTATCAAAGTCATAATGAGAAAAATCGTTGCCGTTGCCGCAACCCCTGCCACTAAAGGCGAAGTCATCACCGAAGCCCAAAAATTAAAAGTGGCATTAATAACGCCCCCCAAGGTGAGCAGTAACAAAGCAACAATACCAACGATGCTATCAATATGCCCCAGCTTGCCTTTTTCCAATGTGTAGTCAGCGGCTTTTTGATGAGCGGCTAACGAAATGGTGTTTTTAAAGGCTTCAGGCACTGCATCACGGTGTGCAGCAACGTACAAAGATTGGCGTTTAGCCAACCAAAATTGAATGCCAGAAGACAGGGTTAAAGCGATTAAAAAAATCAGAGTGAAGCTATTCATAAATAAACGATGAGGTTAGACGATAAATAGCGCAATGCTACACTAACCGCACCGTTTAATACAATGGACTCCATCGTTGCGTCGCTATGTCTGTATGTAGCGTAGTAAAACACTCAGATTTCAGTATGTTCTATCAATTCACTTTAATCACCCAAACTGTCAACAAGAAGAGCCTTAAATTGTGGGTAGTGGCTAAATTTGTAGTGATAGCCGATAATTTCTATCAGGATAGAAGAAAAATAATCTACCGATGTTGGTCTTGTGAAAGTATAGAGCTGATAAAAAATGGTCGTTGTGGTCACGGCGGCGAATGTACCCGAAAGAGAGGGCGTGCGGATGATACTCGCCTCACTCACGGGAAGCTGTAAAAAGATACGCCGCGTCTGGGTAGATGGTGGCTACCGAGGCAAAGACTTTTCGGCTTGGATTCTTGGGAGTTTTCGGATTGTTTGGGATGTTGTATTACGGTCTGATACGGTAAAAGGCTTTGAATTACTCCCACGCCGATGGGTCGTTGAGCGTACCTTCGCTTGGCTTTATCGCTATCTCCGACTCAGTAAAGATTATGAGGTGCTGACTGATTCGAGTACCGCTTTTATTCACATTGCAATGATTAACTTAATGCTCGCACGCCTATAGCTGTGGACTACAGCGAGACTTTTAAAACAGGTTCTAAAAATCGAACGCGTTTGGCAACGTCAATACGCCAATCATCAAGAAGCTATTCTCGATATCACTGACTACATGGTCGGCTTTTATAATTGCCAACGCTTACATTCAACATTATCGGGCTATCTGTCTCTCAATGTCTACGAATAAAAAAGGGTAGTAAAATAACCTACTGTGGTGTCTGAAAAAACTTGACCACAACAATAAGAGTTCCATTACTTCATAGACCCCAATTCAACGGGTATGGCTAGGGTAATAAGCCGACGTTAACAATCTCATTTTTCACGGAGAAAATAAAGATGAATACTAAAGTCAGCAATCGCGAAAAAGACCGAATTCGCAAAGTAGCTAGTATATTGTATCAAGCCAGTCGTCCAATTCGCATCTTACGGACTATCGGTTGGTCTACCGAAGTGAAAGAAGTGTTTTTCGCCAAAAACGCTAAAGAACTTCCCCAAGTAAACTACACGCCTATTAATCCTACGCCTGTCTTGGATGCAGTGCGTGAGGCACGACGCTTGATTGTGCCTATGTCCCCCATTGATTTATGGCTGGAGCGGCAAGCAGATGCACTCGAACGCTCTGCGAGAATGCTCGAAAACGTAGGAACGCCAGCCTTTTTTGAATACTCCCGTCAGCTTTATGGTGAACCGACTACACCCTTGCGCTACTATTCCATCACGCCTTTGGAACTGTCCCAGAGTATTTGCGATACGATTGACCAACTTGCTCGTATCGAGATGGATATTGCGCCACCCGACTATCATTCCGCTGAGGAAGTGGGCGAGGACATTGAGCGTGCTGTCCAAAAGCATTTTGGCGAGGATGCACCCAAGATAGAATTGGTCGATAAACTTTCTTCTAATGCCCTAGCAACAGCGACTACTATCAGCATCCGCCGTGATGCTCGCTTCACCGATCGTGATGCCAGCCAACTTTTAAACCACGAAGCCTACATTCATGTTGCAACCTCACTCAATGGTCGCGCCCAGACTGATCTGCCCATTCTGGCAGCGGGGCATCCAGGTACGACGCGAACTCAAGAGGGACTGGCAGTTTTTGCAGAAATTATCAGCGGTTCAATGGAATTAGACCGAATGCGGCGGCTGGCAGATCGAGTCTTCGCTATCCAAATGGCAGTTGAAGGCGCGGATTTTCTGGAGGTATATCGCTATTATCTGGAGCGGGCTGGCGATGCCGATCAAGCTTTTGAGAATGCTAGGCGGGTATTTAGGGGCGGCGTAATTACAGGTGGTGCGCCGTTTACCAAAGATGTTGTTTATCTATTTGGACTGCTGGGAGTCAGCAATGCCATTCGCGCCTTTTTTGCCGCTGGTCGTTCCGACTGTTTAAAGTTACTGTTCTGCGGCAAACTGGATATGATGGACATCCCCGCCCTCTGCCAGCTTTATGAAATGGGATTATGCCAAGCACCACGCTATCTGCCGCCTTGGGTAAGTGACCCCCGCTATTTATTGGCTCTCCTCACATACTCTACTTTCATAAATAAGATGAATATAGAACCGATGGTGATAGTTGCTGAAAAACTTCTGGAGGCTGCGCCAGTCGTTAAGTTGTAGGTTGGGTTGGCAATAAGCCAGCCCAACACGAGCAGTTGTAAAACGATGGTTTTAATGATGGTCGCATGGGGATGTTGTTGGGTTGCCAAAAAGCGGCAACCCAACCTACGCAGCTAATTTTGTAGGGTAGGCAAGCGTCTTTTTGCTTGCCTACCCGTTGTATTCGTTTCGTGTCGGTAAATGATAAAGTTATCTACCTACCCTATTTGGATGGAGTTGCTACACGCGTGAAGTAAATTCCTGCCCAGCCCGCCTCTTCTGTACCCATGCTCACGTTGATAGCCAACGAGTTACCACGGAAACCGTCACGTTCAATCCCCATCTCTGTGACTGGAAGTACCATGTTTGTGTCAGGGTCGATAGCCTCAGAGTCGAACAGCGTTCCGTCCATTCCAGTTTTAACCAGCGTGAGCAGCGGAGATTTTTCAGTGCCTTCTCTGAGATAAATGCCATCCACTGGGTTCACATAAACATTACTGCCGTCAGTGATTCCAGTTCTTGCCTTGAATGCAGTATGGTAGACACCATCTTCGTGATCATCGACTTTACTTGAAACTGCCATGAACGAGGCAGACCGCCAACGTGCGAGCTCGCCATCATCATCGCTCTCTCCACCTTCACCGACACTAGGAGCTTTGCCAGAGAAATTCCAGTACATAAAATCAGAGAAATCAGAAGGTTTTGTACCCGTTCTAGCCACTCTGACAATCTTGTTGGTTCTTAAATCATAGACGAATATGCCTTGATTCACTGGAACTTGTTTTTCTTGATACCAGCCCACTGAGTCTTGATCCAATGCAGTGCTATTACAGTATGCTTTGAGATCTTTGTTGCCTTCTTCTGGGCAGTACAGACGCACTTTTTTGTTCTCTTCCCCCCATGCGCCCCAAAATGCTACATAATGACCATCGAAGGAGACACCTTCACCGAGTTTATTGAACTTGGCGTTCTTAGGTTCATCAGGAACTTGCGAATCTATACGGACCAACGTTCTCAGTTTAGGTTGCTTGTTAAGTTGGTAAGTTTCCAATGGTGCAAGATAGATACCTCCTGCTGTTGGATTTTCCTCATTATCAAAACCCGCAAATACGGCTTGTTTACCAACGGCACTAGGTGGCGCAGTAGAGCCAAATAATTTGTTGGAACTTGGAATCAAGGTGTGCGTATTATTGGCAATCAATACGACTGGCTGAGTATTGCCGTTTTCAAGGTTGCGGTAATACACGCCAGTCTTGCTGGCTAATCCCACCGTGTAATTGCCTTTGAACACAATGGTTGAGCCTTGAGCCACCGCAGGCGCACCAGGAAAAACATCAAAAGCCACACTGGGAAATTCGGGTACTTGAAAAAACGAAAATTCGGGAACGATTCCCAATTTGCTGACACCTGTAATCAAAGAACCGAAGGGGTTGGTATAAATGCCTGTCGTACCTGCCTTCGTAGTATCTGTCTCATTCGGCGGTATATATTCAAATACAGGTTGATGATTGCCCCGCGTAGCAATCATGGACGAAACCATATCAATACGGGGAAATGACGGTGGCTCTACAAATTTTGAATTTAGGTTATTGGGTTCTGGCACTAGCGTGTCACGGTCAAGGATTTTGACTATTGCGCCGCCTGTGTCCATATCGCGTGTGTAGACACCGTGTACAGGTTCGCCACCTGAACCTCCCTTGCTGCGTGCGCGAAAAACCACCAGATTTTTCTCGTTGACAGAAGGTTGATTGTAACTGTTAAATTTTCGACACGGTGGGGAAGTCGGCGTTGTTGGATTACAGCTTGCAGTCGGTATGTAATCGCCGTTATTGACTACCGTTTGCCAGCTAAAACTGGGTGATGGCGGAGATGCTACTACTGACGTGGCGGTCGCCGAGACAGCTAAGGCTGCAACAATAGCCATCGTACAGTTTAGAGTTTGCTTGTCCATGATAATGTCCTCATCTTATTCTATTATCGGAACATTTATGAGCGAGGCGAGGATTCTTCACCCCTATCTGATATATATTTCGAATAAACGTTTTTTGGAAACGTTAAGTGGTGTTATTAGGGGATTACAGTAATACAGTGCAGAATTACACTCAGGTGGGCGCGAATGTATCGCGCCCACCCCTTATAATCTGCCTGTTTAACTTGGTTGTTAATTGAAGCTAGATAACCTAACTTTATGGTTTACTACCGCCGCCGCCTTTGCCACCACCGCCATTACTCTCAGTGATGCAAATATCAATATAAGTTAAATTATTCACCGAATCGATAACAGGCAGGTAAAGCGGACCTGTATCAGATTCTTCCGCTGCTGGTACGGCTGCAATGGTTGTGCCTGCTGGGATTGCATCTGGTAACGTAGGAGGAACTAGCGAGGTTCCGCTGGTAAACTCCACTTCAGGCGAATAGAACGTCAACCGCCACCAGCCTGCCTTGCTGGTTGCACCTGTTGGCATAGGGTCTTTGCGCAAATTCCAGACATAGCCATATACAAACTTGCCACTAATAGCTAGTTCCGCAGTGTAGGGAATATCTCGCTGTAGAAACGTATTATTCCAAGTATTTGTAGAGGAATTCCACAAAGGATTGAATCCAGAGGGTGTGTATGTAGTTGGACAAGTGCTTGCGCCTGACTCCAGCTTGGTCATATTTAAGCGTGCAGTCGGCGTGTTTATAAAGGCATAGAGTGACTCATACAAATAGGGCTGATTTGAGTTGACAGCACGAACGCCCCACAGTTCTGTCGTTCCCTGTCCGAATACATGCCACATTTGGAAACCTGTCTGAAGGGAATCTAAAGTGGCAAATGGACCTGTTTCCACACGGATCATGGAACTCGCACTCCATGATACGCTTTCGAGGTTATCGCCCCAGTCCAAATGAGTAGCTGTCTGTGGTGAGCCAGCGGACGGTCCAACAGAATCAGCTTGCCATACGTTAGCCGAATTTTTCTGCCAGTATATTTCTTCGACTGTGCTACCAGCGCAAACGCTAGTACTACACTGAGCGAGGGTCATATAGGTGCCGTCAGGATTGACGCAGGACGTATTCGGATAAGTAGTAGTACCTATGGTTTCAGGTACGGCGCAACCATAAGACATACCATTGCCTAATGTCCCAGCTAAACCCCACAGTCCTTTCGTACCGTTGAGTGTCACACCTGTGGAAGGAAATATAGCAGGATAGGACAAATTATTGGAGCTAGTCGTTTCTCCGCCCCCCCCCCCGCCGCCGCCTGGAATACCGCCTTTTGCGGCAAAAGAACTGCCACTAATTACGCATAGCCCCACTAATACTGCTGTAGCTAGTAACTTAGGCTGAAATTGTTTTAACGTTTTCATGATACATCTCCAATTAATTTGAATGAAATCTTAAAAAACCTTTGTATGACATTGACGATGTCATTCTCGGCAGTTCGACTTTCCAAATATCTTGGATTCGCAACTTTCTGTCCCTACCTCACGATAGGTTTAGCTTTGACCGCCTAAACGGATACGAATTAATCATAACCACCTCCAGCCAAGCTGAATTTAGTTAAAATTTGAGTGCAACCATAGAAACTATGGATACATGAAATATATTAAATAAAAATACCTTAAAGTCAATGAGTTAGAATGGAGCATTAAAGGGTAGAAAATGGATACTAAAAATATCCATTCTAAGAAATTAGGCATTGTTAATTTTCGATAGATTTTCAATTTTTTAGCTTTATATTTCAAACAGATAAAAATAAAAATCTCTACATGCTTAACAATGCCAGAAATTACATTGGATGGTACGCTGTTTTGGTATAGCGTGTAGAAAGGAGGCTTATTGTTTTCGGTTGGTAAAAAAACGTACTTTCTAATAGAGCTCAATTTCTCCTATTACCATCCAAAATTTAAGACTAAACTAAGTATATTTTCTTTATTCTTCTCAGAGGTCGTCTTATGCACAAGCAGCAAACACTTACCATTGATGGCAACCAAGCGGCGGCTAGCATAGCGCACAAGCTTAATGAAGTTATTGCCATTTATCCGATAACGCCGTCCTCGAATATGGGCGAATGGGCGGATGAATGGTCAGCAAAAGGACAAAAAAACTTGTGGGGAACGGTGCCGCAAGTGATTGAAATGCAGAGTGAAGCGGGGGTTGCGGGTGCGATTCATGGCGCGTTACAAGCGGGATCACTCGCAACCACGTTCACCGCCTCGCAAGGTTTATTATTGATGCTGCCCAATATGTACAAAATTGCGGGCGAATTATCGCCAGCGGTGTTTCATATTGCTGCACGTTCTTTGGCGTGTCAGGGCTTGTCGATTTTTGGCGATCACAGTGATGTGATGTCGGCGCGGATGACGGGCTTTGCCATGTTGTGTTCTAACTCGCCGCAAGAAGCGATGGATTTTGCCTTGATTGCTCATGCGGCAACGTTAGAAAGTCGCGTGCCGTTTATGCACTTTTTCGATGGCTTTAGAACCTCGCATGAAGTGGCAAAAATCGTTGATATTAGTGATGATGTGATACGCGCCATGATTAATGAAGACTGGGTAACAGCGCATCGCAACCGCGCTTTAAGTTCTGATAATCCTGTCTTGCGTGGTACGGCACAAAATCCCGATGTGTATTTTCAAGCGCGGGAAACGGTGAATGCGTTTTATAACGCGCTACCTGAGATTGTACAGAACACCATGAACCGCTTTGCGGAACTCACAGGGAGACAGTATCAAATATGTGAATATCGTGGTGCGCCCGATGCTGAACGGGTAATTGTTATCATGGGTTCAGGTGCGGAAACCGTAACGGAAACGTTGAACTATTTGAATGCCCACGGTGAAAAAGTCGGCGTATTGATAGTGCGTTTATACCGCCCGTTTGATGCTGCCGCGTTGTTAGCCGCACTGCCTGCCTCGGTACAAAAAATTGCCGTGTTGGATAGAACCAAAGAAGTGGGTGCGGACGGTGAACCACTTTATAAAGATGTCTTAGGTGCGATTGCGCAAGATTTTATCAGCGGCGGTGCGAAATTTCCGACTCTGCCGAAAATAGTTGGCGGGCGTTATGGGCTATCGTCTAAAGAGTTCACCCCCGCTATGATTAAAGCGGTTTATGATGAACTGAAAAAAGATTCGCCGAAAAATGCTTTCACCATCGGTATTCATGATGATGTCACGCACACCAGTTTGGCTTGGGATGCAAGTTTTCGGACAGGTGCAAACAGCGACACTATTCAAGCTATGTTTTACGGTTTGGGCAGTGACGGCACAGTGGGCGCGAATAAAAACACCATTAAAATCATCGGTGAAGACACCGATTTACACGCGCAAGGCTATTTTGTGTATGACTCGAAAAAGTCAGGCGCGGTTACGGTGTCACATTTGCGTTTTGGCGCGAAGCCGATACAGTCTAGTTATTTAATCAGCGACAACGATGCAAATTTTATCGGCTGTCATCAAACTATATTCCTGCATCGTTACGCTATGCTGGATAACGCGGCGGATAATTCAGTATTTTTATTGAATTCTCAAGAACCTATTGAGACAGTTTGGGATTCCTTGCCCGCGAAAATGCAAGCGCAAATTCTGGCAAAAAATATTCGTTTTTATGTGATTGATGGTTATGCGGTTGCGGAAAAAACGGGCATGGGTAAGCGCATTAACACCATCATGCAGACTTGCTTTTTTGCCATTTCAGGCGTGTTGCCACAAGACGAAGCCATTACCGCGATTAAACACGCGGTGGAAAAAACCTACGGCAAAAAAGGGCAGCGCATTGTTGAGCTGAATTTCCAAGCGATTGATGAAACCTTGGCGAGTTTGCATCAAGTTAGCGTGCCGAAACAGGTTAGCAGTGGCTTTGATATTGTCTCAGTGATTAAAGACACCGCGCCTGAATTTGTTAAACGGGTAACAGGCGAGATTATTGCAGGACGCGGCGACTTATTACCCGTCAGTGCGATGCCGATAGACGGCACGTTTCCAGTCGGTACAGCGGCGTTTGAAAAACGTAATTTAGCCTTAGAAATTCCTGTCTGGGAAACCGATTTATGCACGCAATGCGGTAAATGTGCGATGGTGTGTCCTCATGCCTCAATTCGTAGCAAAATTTATGCAACTGAGTTGTTGAGTGACGCGCCTGAATCGTTTAAGCACATGACTATGTTAGGCAAAGATTTTCCTGCGGGTTTATCGATGACTTACCAAGTCGCTCCCGAAGACTGCACAGGCTGTACTTTATGCGTAGACATCTGTCCCATTCGGGATAAATCGAATGCTAGCCGTAAAGCTCTTAACATGAGTCCGCAACCTGCTTTAGTCGAGGCTGAACGTGAAAATTGGGAGTTCTTTTTAAACATTCCCGAATACGATAGAACGCTGATAAAAACCAATACCCTGAAAGGTGCGATGGTGTTACAGCCGCTGTTTGAATTTTCGGGCGCGTGTGTCGGTTGTGGGGAAACACCATATTTAAAACTCGCTTCGCAATTGTTTGGTGACAGAATGGTGATTGCTAACGCGACAGGCTGTTCATCGATTTATGGTGGCAACTTACCGACTACGCCTTGGACTAAAAATAGCGAAGGACGCGGGCCTGCGTGGAATAACTCGCTATTTGAAGACAATGCGGAGTTTGGTTTAGGGATTCGGGTGTCTATCGACAAACACGCTGAACAGGCGGCTGAATTATTAGTATCGTTGCGTGATTCATGCAATGGGGATTTGATTGATGCAATTTTAAATGCTGACCAGTCCAATGAAGCGGGCATCCATGAACAACGTGAACGGGTAGTTGAACTCAAACAAGCACTCAATAAATTGGACAATCCAGCGGCAAAAAATTTAGCTCAACTTGCTGATAATCTGTGCAAAAAAAGCGTGTGGATTATCGGCGGTGACGGTTGGGCGTATGACATTGGCTTTGGCGGTGTTGACCACGTTCTAGCCAGCGGTCGCAATGTTAATATTCTGGTGTTAGATACCGAAGTGTATTCCAACACAGGTGGACAAACTTCAAAATCCACACCGTTAGGCGCGGTGGCTAAATTCTCCGCAGGCGGTAAAGCGACGGCTAAAAAAGATTTAGCCTTATTGGCAATGGATTACAGCAACGTCTATGTGGCACATGTCGCGTATGCGGGTAAAGACACGCAAACTCTGAATGCGTTTTTAGAAGCCGAAGCGCATGATGGCCCTTCGATTATTATTGCTTACGCGCCTTGTATCGCGCACGGTGTCGATATGTCCAACAATCACCGCCAACAAAATTTAGCGGTAAAAAGTGGACATTGGCCATTATTCCGTTTCAATCCCAACAAAGCGAAATTAGGTAAAAATCCTATGCAGTTGGATTCACCAGAGCCTTCAATTCCCTACCGCGATTTTGTTAAAACAGAAACCCGTTTCAGTATGCTCTGGCAAAGCCATCCTGATGATGCCGAACGCTTTTTAGCGCAAGCCCAACAAGATGTAAAAAACCGTTACCACTATTACAAACAACTGTCAGAACTGGACTGGAACGACACCACCAGCGTCTCGGCAATCAAAGCCCAACTTAAAACTGACAGTGCAAAGGAGCAAAACAATGGTTGATTTAACGACAACTTACTTAGGTTTAAAACTGGCGCATCCGCTTGTTCCTTCTGCATCACCATTTAGTAAAGATGCGGACACTGCCAAACGCTTGGAAGATGCAGGTGCGTCTGCCATTGTCATGCACTCGTTATTTGAAGAAAAAATAGAATCCGAAGCACAACAAATGGATAGATTCTTTTTTAATCAATCGATAGGCGTTGGTGAAGCCGATTCATTTCATCCTGTTCCCGATAACATTCAATCTTATCAGGAGCAGTATTTAGAAACGGTACGCAGTCTTAAATCGGCATTGAACATTCCCGTCATTGCCAGTTTAAACGGTTCATCGTTAAGCGGTTGGATAGACTACAGTACCCATTTACAGCAAGCAGGCGCGGACGCATTAGAACTTAATATCTACCATCTTGCTGCCAACATCAATGACAGTAGTGAAACAGTAGAAAACCGTTACATAGAAGTGTTACAAGCCTTAAAAAGTCACGTCAGCATACCGATTACCATGAAATTGTCGCCACAATTTAGCTCCCCCATACATTTTATTAATCGTTTAGAAACGGCGGGAGTGAATGGTGTGTCTCTTTTCAATCGCTTCTATCAACCTGATATTGATTTAGAAACCTTAGATGTGATTCCTAAGTTAGAACTGTCCAGCACTTCCGAAGCGTTATTACGCATACGCTGGATAGCCTTATTACATGGACGCGTGAATTTATCGTTAGCAGTAACAGGTGGATTTCACCAAACGCCCGATGTCATCAAAGCTTTGTTAGCTGGCGCGGATGTCGTGCATTTATGTAGCGTGTTATTGAAAGAAGGTGCGGGAAAACTCACGCAAATGCGCAACGAGTTAGAACAATGGCTGGACGAACACGAATATGATTCTATACAGCAACTCAAAGGTAGTGTCAGCCAACAACACGCCATAGACCCCAGTGCCTATGAACGCGCTAATTATATTCAAGTGTTAGATAGTTATAGCAGTCCGAAGAGTGTGTTGCGTTAATCCCATTAATGACTGCCAGTCCTTTAACGGACTGGCAGTCGTCATGCTGTCACTTATTTAACCCGCTTCCAGCGTCCAAATACATAATCTAATGCTTCTTGAATATTCAAATCCCGTGTTGCACCGCCTGTTCTGACAAAAAACTTTGGCGTATTACCTTGTTCTAAAAAGACAGGTCTGGTCGAGGGTGAAATAATAAGCCGACACACTTCTTTATCGTCAATAACATGAAATAACACATGGACAAAATGACACAAATCAGCTCCAAGATTTGTTGAAATAGCGGTCATTAGTGTTTGTTCAAAGCCATCTTGATTGGGCTTTTTTAAGGTTGAATAATCTTTTTCCAAGCCAATAATTTCACCATTATCAGCCACACCTATTAATAAAGTGCCGCCGATATGGCTATTTAAAAAACCTGCCAGTGTTTTTAAAATCACGCCTTCCAGTGTGCGATTGATACGAGATTCCACCATGTCCCAACGCAATGATGATTTGAATTCTAAATGAGGCCCTTCGCCTTGTCTGATAATGGATGGTAAGTCCTTGTCCAGTTCGATTTTTAAGTATTCTATTTGGGTGAAGCGGCTATGAATAATTTTATAGAGAACGAGAGACAGCAAGCCAATCATCGCACCGATTTCTGCATAAAACATAATCAGCGTGACGTTACCTTGGCTGATATTGCCAGTCAGTATTTCTTTAACTTGAGTAAATACATAGCCAACAGAGGAAAGCGGATCGGCGGTTTGTTCACGCGCACTGATGTAATCGTAACTGGGTGCGAGGACAAAAATACCCATCAACGCACCCGTGATTATCACGGTAATATAAAGTTTTAGTTGTTGATGCCAGATTGACATTATTAGTAAAAAAAATCGTTTCATTATGCTGAACCTTTAGTATCCTTCAATAACAATTCAAACTCTGTAATGGGGATGGGCTTAGCAAATAAATAGCCTTGATAGAGTGGACAGTCATGTAATTTTAAAAACGCGCGTTGTTCTTCCGTTTCAACACCCTCAGCAATCACTTCCATGCCTAAATTGTTTGCCATGCCAATAATGGTTTGTACAATCACTGCATCGGCAGGTTTTACGTCGATGTTCACACTCTCTTGAAAAGCGTTTAAACACCGAATTTCAGTTACCTAATGACACATCAATCTATCCATTTTCGGTCACCCAGTGCTGTGTTCGTTAATATCATGAAACTGTCGCATAATCGTCATAAAAACGTCATCAAAATTTAATGTTTAATCATCACAATAGTCCCATCAAACATTTATTGATGGGGGTCAATATCATGCGCAAATTTTTATTAAAAAATAACGGAACCTATCTACAAAATATGATGCTAACATCAGCAGAGATTATCCTTTTTAGCTTGTTGGTAACGTGGATGATTGAGCTATTAGCAAATGAAGTGTTATTACGGTATTAATCCATTACTGTAGAGACGTTGCAATGTAACGTCTCTACAGAAAGATGCCTGTTACGGTTTGTTTATCGGCACTAATGGAACGTGATAACTTTCCATAATTGCCTGAATCTCAGCGGCATTTTCAGTAATCAGTTTATCCAGCATTTCTTTACGTTCTTTATCAGGTTTACGCACGCCCATTGCCATTGCAAAATCAAACTTTAAATCAGGCGTTGATTGCATGGGAATCATGAGATAACTATTTTCAGGACTTTGTGCGGCGACATAAGCAGCCATTGGTCCCCATAAAATTACCATATCAATTTTTTTGTCTTTTAAATCTTTATCTATCTGCATAGCGGCGTTGTTTTCACTATCGCCCGACATGGATTGATAAGGAATACCTTGATCTAATAAACCATTTTTCTGTAACCACGTTGTGCCCGGTCCTCGGTCAAACATGGCGATTTTTAATTTTTGCTGCTCTGCTAACGGCAAAGCCGCCAATTGTGCAGGGTCTTTAATGTCATCATAACCACGTCCTTTGGCAATTAATAACACATACGTTGATTGATAATAAGGCTGAGTATTTAAGGTTAAATCGTAACCGTCAGGCACGCCCATTACCACATCACATTTAAAGTTCTTACTATCCACTTCCCTGTCATTAACAGGTGCGGTCAGTGTATTGCGTATAAAGCCAATACGTTGTGCAAACCAAGTATATTCAACCGTTTGCCCCAATTTTTTAGCAAACAATTCGGCAATTTTATTTTCAAAACCGTCTTTTTTATCGGTGGAATAGGGTGGATTGAGCGGATCAGCACACACTTTAAATTTTTCTTCTGCCTGAGCGGTAAAAACCGCCGTAGCTAAACATAAGCACATAACGAGCGATGTAACTTTCATGCATATTTCCTTAAAATTCTTCAATAAAGGTGTTTTCGATAGGCGTTTGTACATAGTGCTTCTTTTCGTCCCAGAAATAGTAATAACCTTTATCGGTGGTGGTTACTTTACCATTTTTAATTGTCCAAGTTTTTGTGGTCGAACCATTAGCGTAGGTAACTAGATAATTACCATCTAAAAATTCCACCATTTTTCTGGAAAGTTGATTTTGTTGGTCTTGGGTACAGCCTGCTAATATAGCGAGACCCGCGATTAATAAGAGTCGTTTCATAATAGGTTCTGCTTGAATGAGAGAAAAAATAACAGTATAACACCGCGCTTAATGACTTAAATCAGCCAAAATTTTATCACGCACTAATTGCCCTGATAGCGTCACCATTGGCATACCACCACCAGGGTTGACACTGCCACCGACAAAATACAGATTGTTAAATTGTTTACTACGTTGCGGTATTTTAAAACCTAGATTTTTAAAACGGTCAGCAACTACGCCATAAATTGAGCCTTGATTAGAATAGTATTTTTGTTCAATATCAATAGGTGTCCAGTATTCTTCACAAACGATGTGTTTTCTTAAATCGGTTAAACCCATTCTTTCCAGTTTAATCAAGACCCGTTCCCGCAAAGCGGCATAATCTTCGGCTGTTAAGGGTTTATCGGGATTCAAATGCGGAATATGCGGCAAGATTTTGATGATTTCACAACCTGCGGGAGCTTGGCTAGGGTCGCTTTTAACGGGCGCGACTAGATAGATAGTCGGATCGTCAGATAAGCGGTTACTGTGAAATACTGCGTCAAAATGTTCGCGTGGTCGGTCTGAGTAGAAGAAATTATGGTGTGCCAGTTGGTCATAAATGCAGTCTACGCCTAAATGCAGAACCAGACCTGAGCAACTAGGTTCAAAGCGTTGCAGGCGTTTGGCTTCCTTGTCATTGTTTAACAGTTTTTGATAAGCGGGAATCACTTCCATGTTGGAAACCACAATATCCGCATTAATAATACTTTTATCCGTGAGGCGCACACCCGTAACGCGCTTACCTAGGGTTTGAATTTCCGCCACTTCGCTATTGACGCGAATCTTCACGCCTAATTCTTCTGCCAGTTTTTGCAAACCCTGCGCCATGCCATACATTCCGCCTTTGATATACCACAGCCCATAGCCGAACTGAATATACGGCAATAAATTCATTAACGCGGGCGCGTCATAAGGTGATGAACCGACATATTTAATAAAATAATTCAGTACATCGACCAGCTTGGGGTCTTTGATAAAGCGTTTTACACCCTGATCCATTGAGCGAAACACATCAAAATCTAATAGGCTACGCACCGCGCCGTAGTGATTAATGAGTTCCCAAAAGGAATCTAAGCCTTTTTCAAAATAGCCTTGTTCAGTAATTTCACAGAGTTTTTTTGAATACGCCAAAAACTGTTCGAACTCTTGGGCAGTATTTGCACCCAGTTTATCCAGTTCATGTTTCATACGCACAGGGTCTGAACTTAAATCCAGAGTGCTACCATCTTCAAAAAAATTACGCCAATGCGGTTCAACGGTTTGAATACTGACGTAGTCGTCCATTTTTCGCCCTGCTTTTTCAAACAGCTTTTGAAAAATATGTGGCATGGTGAGGATGGATGGACCTAAATCAAAGGTGAAACCGTCTTTTTCCAAAATGTTTAACTTGCCGCCCACTTTGTCATTTTTTTCCAGCAAATCAACTGTAAAACCTTCGGTAGCCAGTGAAATAGCCGCTGACAGACCACCTAAACCTGCGCCAATCACCACGATGTGTTTATTATTCATTTAATAATCCCGTCTTCTGCATAGATAGATCAAAAAGTTTTGCCAATGTTGCCGCGCATTGGATTGCGCGTAGCCGCGAAACGCTTGTAATGCTTGCCAGTTACGGTGTATGCGTTGCGATAATGAGCCGCTACCAAAGACAAAATCAATAAAACCGCGCATTTGCTGATAACGCACATCGGAATAGGGAAACCAGTTGGGTTCATCATTGAGTTTACTACGACTGGTTAATCCCGATACGGTGTAAGTAAAATTCCGCAAACCTTCCGCACCATGATAACGCCCAAAACCGCTGTTTTTGACACCACCAAATGGTAAGCCTGCATGACCGATATTTTTAATCACATCATTCACAGCCCAATTGCCCACTTGTAGCTGTCGGGCGACGCGTTCCGCCTTGTCAATGTCACGACTCCAGACGCTGGCGTTCAAACCATACTCGCTGTCGTTGGCAAGTTCGATAGCGTGTTGTTCGGTACTGAATGCCATGACGGGTAATAACGCGCCAAAGGTTTCTTCCTGCATGATACTCATGTCGTGAGTGACATCCCATAAAACGACTGGCTGTAAATATCGCCCATTTAATTGCAACGGCGCGGAGGCTTTCGCGCCTTTGGCAAGCGCGTCTTGATAATGGGCTTCAACTATTTGGTATTGATTCATCGAAGTCAACGCACCTAAATCACCCACAGCACCATGACTGACGGTAAGTTTAGCAACGGCTTCGGTGAGCATTTCTACAAACTGAGAATAAATACTGTCCTGCACATACAGCCGTTCTATCGATACACACACTTGCCCGCTATTGCTAAACGCGCCGTATAAAGCGGCATTACAAGCGCGTGTTAAGTTGGCATCGTCAAATACCAGCATGGCATCTTTGCCGCCCAGTTCGAGTATGACAGGTATTGGATGCTGTGCGGCTCTTGCCATAATGGCACGACCTGCATTGAGTCCGCCTGTGAAAAATACTAAATCGGGGCGACCATCAATCAGTTGTTCGCCCGTTTCCGCTTTACCGATAACGTGTTGTATTAAGCCCGTTGGTAAATCAATACGACTTAATAATTGTAATATTAACTCGCCAATCGGAATGCTTAATTCGGAGGTTTTAAATATCACTGCATTGCCGCTAAATAGTGCAGTGAGTAATGGGCTTAAGGTTAATTGAAACGGAAAATTCCACGGTGAAATCACCGCCACCACACCATAAGAACGGCGTTCAACTTGGGCATGAGCATTGGGAAATGCTAATGGTGAAGTGTTTAACTGACAGGGTTTAAGAATGCGAACGGCGTTTTTTTCATAGTAGCGGAGTAATTCTAAGACAGGATAAATTTCGCCTAGTAAGACTTCGGTTTTGACTTTTCCCGTCACCGTTACAAGGGTATCGGTGATGGTATCAATATCCGCCAGAATAATTGATTTTAACGCCGACAAACCCTTGACGCGCTGGGCAACCGAATATCCAGTCCAAATTTTTGCCGCTAAACGTGCAACGGTCATTTGTTGGGTTATTTCCGCGTTAGAGCTAATCGCGTAAGTATTTAAAACCTGATCATTCAATGCGGAAATAGCCGCTACAGATTTAAGCATTGTTGAACGTAACTCCATACTTTTGGCAAATCAAATTAGTAGAGATACGCGCTGATTCATAAATGGTTGGCAAGCCGCTACCTGGGTGCGTACCGCCACCAACCAGATAACATTGCTCCAGTTCCTGAAATTGATTATGGGGTCGCCAATATAAAAGCTGGCTAAATTTATGTGACAGACTAAAGGTTGCGCCCATAAACACATTTTCTTCCGTTGCCCATGTTTTTGGGGTAATGATTTTTTCACAGGCAATTTGTTCGCGTATATCGCTCATACCTAAGCGCGTTTCCATTGCGGTCAATACTTGTTCGCGCATTTCCGCACAAGTTTTTTCCCAGTCAATATTGCTTTGATTATTCGGCATAGGCACTAACACATACAAAGTCGATTTACCTTCGGGCGCGAGAGAATCATCCGTTACTGAGGCATTCTGGACATAAAAAGAAAAATCCTTGCTTAAGGTCTTGTTGCGGAAAATATTGGTGATATTGGTGTTGTAGTCTTCGGCAAACACAATATTGTGATGGGGAATGTCATAGCGTTTATTGACTCCCAGATACAACATAAACGTTGAGCAGGAATATTCCAGTTTTTTAAGTTTTTCTGGACTATGTTGTTTTAACTCATTAGGTTTAATCAGATTCGTCATGGCATAAGCAAAATCAGCATTGACAATCACTTCATCAGCAATCATTTCACTGCCATCGGGCAACCGCACGCCTTTAACAATTTTGTTGTCAATAATGAGCGATTCAATAGGCGAGTTAGTATGAATCGTACCGCCTTGTTCTGTGATGACTTTAGCCATTGCCTCGGCAATTTTATTAAGACCACCTTTAACATGATAAATGCCGTATTCATGTTCCAGATAAGCCAGCATGGTAAACAAGGCGGGGCATTGCCACGGCGACATTCCTAGATATTTGGACTGAAAGGAAAACACCAGCCGCATTTTTTCTTCTTTAAAATACCTGCCCAGATTGGAAAAAACACTGTGATTCAATGCTAGATAGGGCAATGCGCGAATTAAATCCAAAGAAAAAAATGCTTTCCAACTGGAATAATCGCGTTTAATACAAGGATAGAGTTTTTGAAACCGCTGTCCTTCCTGCTTAAGATACGCATCAAATCCTGTGCTACCTTCTGGAAAAGATTGTTGTAACTCCGCCCGCATTTTGTCGTGGTCAGAATAAACATTCACCGCACGGTCGGAAAACAGCAGTTGATACATTGGGTCAAGCTTAAAAAACTCCAAATAATCTTGGCTACGTTTACCACACAGCTGAAACATTTCATCCAGAATATATTTCATCAACAAAAACGTAGGACCTGTATCAAATACAAAGCCGTTCATATTAATTGGTCGATTGCGTCCGCCCACTTCGGCATTTTTTTCAAAAATGGATACTTTAAAGCCGCGTTGGCTTAACAGCATCCCTGCGCACAGACCACCAGGACCTGCGCCAACAATCACGATATGTTTAGTTTTTGGCATGGTTATTAATAAAATTAAGGCTAAGAAAATATGCTTTTAGTGTAAACGATAATACTGTTTTAACAATTGTTAATAAAGCCACGGAATTAACTTCTTGGTACGCTGGCAATAGTCATCATAGCGACTGCCAAAATGTTCGATTAGCCATTGCTCTTCAATATTTATGCGTTGTACTAGAACATAGCCAATAGGCGCAAGCAAGGTGAGTAATGCCAAACCATCACCCATCGCAAGCCCTGCGGCAAAAAAACTGCACAGTAAACCCGTATAAGCAGGGTGTCGTATAAATTGATAAGCTCCTGTCTCAATTAAAATATGCTGGTTTTGTGTGGTCACAGTGGTGCTGAAAAATTCCCCCAGACTGAACACGGAATGATAGCGTAACGCGATACCCGCAATAAAAAAACCGATAGCAATTATCTGGCGATTAAAAATGTCAATCGGTAATGGGACTAAATGCAGTTGTTTAATCAACAGTGCAGCGATTAATGCAGTCGCGACAACCAGCCAAATTAAACGTTCAGAACGGTATTCCAATCGGTCGGTTAGCGTGAACTGTACGCGGGTTTTGATTGCGATGATGATTTCTATCACCGCCCAACTGATGCCGATAATGAGCCAGAATAGTTGTATTGGAGTCATCTTATAGTGCGTCTGCATGATAGAATTGAATAACTTAGCATACCACTCTCTGTGACTTCGACCATGCCAAACATCATCCAACTTAAAAATGTTCACAAGGCTTATATGAATGGGCAAATAAGCCAGCCCGTTTTGTATGACATATCGCTGGATATTGATGCTGGCGAATTTGTCGCTATTGTCGGTGCTTCGGGTAATGGCAAATCAACGTTATTGAATTTATTAACAGGCATTGATAAACCGAGCCAAGGTGAGGTTCATGTGTGCGGTAGCGCGTTGCATAAGCTTAAAGAAGAACAGTTATCGGTATGGCGAGGTACGAATGTCGGCATTGTGTTTCAATTTTTTCAATTATTACCGTCGTTAAATTTATTACAAAATATTCTATTGCCGATGGATTTTGTTGCTAAAAAACCCAAGCGCGAACGGCTGGAAAGAGCGCGGTATTTATTGGATATGGTAAGTTTAAGCGACCAAGCTGGACAGTTACCTAGTCAGGTTTCAGGCGGACAACAACAACGCGCTGCGATTGCCCGTGCCTTGGCGAATGATCCACCGTTAATTGTGGCTGATGAACCGACGGGCAATCTTGATGAAGCCACTGCCGATGCGGTGTTTGAGTTGTTTTTAAAGCTCAATCAGCAAGGAAAAACGCTGGTGATGGTGACACATAATGAAACCTTAGCAGAATCTGCATCACGGCGGATTGCTCTGCATTCAGGGCGTATTTATGAGGATCAGATAATTAGTCGTTCGGATTATTCCTTTGAATAGTTTCTGGCATAAAATTCGGGCTGATTTGCTTGCCCATCCATCGCGTACTTTATTGGCTATTTCCAGTATTGCCATTGGTATCTTTGTGGTCGGCACGTTGTTGGGCATGATAGATTTACAGCTCCATAAAATGGACGCTTCGCACCGCTTATCCCAGCCTTCACACATCAATTTAATTCTCAAGACTGACGCTGATTTTGCCGTTGCCGAGCAAATCAAAACCATTGCAGGTGTTGCTAATGTTGACAGGCTAACGCAATTTACCGTGCGTTTTAAAACCGCCAATCATCCGCAGTGGCAAACAGGAACAGCAATATTTCGCCCCGATTATCAAACCCAGCTCTATGACTTAATGACGTTGCTATCAGGACAGTTTCCACACGCTAACGCCTTAGCCGTAGAACGCTTATCGGCAAAAGCCTCAGGGCTTGCTATCGGTGATAGCATTTTGTTTGAAACCGAAACAGGCGAGACGGCTTTTACGGTCGGCGGCATCATGCGTCATCCTTTTGTCAAACCACCGCCGTTTGGTGGACAACCACATTTTTTTATCTCGCCTGAATCAGCGTCGGTGTTTGGTATTAAATCAAACACGTTCCGACAATTGTTAGTGCAGGTCAGCCAACCTTACAGCGAAGAAAAAGCGCGGTTGATTGCGGGGGAAATACGCACAAAACTCAGTGCGTTGGGTATCGGTGTAAACGCCACTTTGTTACAAAACCCTGAGCAACATTGGGGCAGACCATTTTTTTCGGGCATTAATTTGATTTTAACGGTGATGGCGTGGGCATCGTTGGCATTAAGTTCAGTGTTAATCCTGACCACGATTGCGGCGATGATTACCCAACAAACCGACCAGATTGGCATCATGAAATCATTGGGGGCTAGGCGGTTAAGTATTGCCCGACTTTATTTGACCGAAGTGTTGTTTGTCGCGTTGCTTGCCTTGAGCGTGGCGATACCGCTCAGTTTAGCTGGCGCGTATTTTAGTAGCCGCTGGTTATTGGATTTATTCAATATTGAAATGAACGGTTTTGAATACTCAACACGTTCGTTGTATTTGATGATGGTCGGCGGTCTGCTCGCGCCTTTGTTGGCTTCTATCTATCCAATTTGGCGCGGCGCGTCCATGTCGGTTCGTCAAGCGATTGCCAGTTATGGATTAGGCGGAGATTTTGACAGTAGCCGTTTTGATAAATGGTTGGAAGCTAAACTATTCAGTGCGTTACCCACGCTTTATGCGGTCACCATGAGTAATTTGTTTCGCCGTAAAGCCCGTTTGTTGTGGACGCAGAGCGTGCTGATTATCGCAGGCGTGTTATTTATCGTGATTATCAGCTTAATCAAATCGGTTAATCTCACTTTGGATAATGAATTGGCGCGTAGTCACTATGCGGTGCGCTTAGGTTTTAGTAGCGATCAGCCTTCAACATTGGTTCAGGACTTAATTCGCACCGTGCCGCAAACCACAGGCATAGAATTATGGAATCGCTTACCTGTTGAGCTATCACGCAATCAGCAATTACTAAAACAATCGGGTAGCTTAGGGGCGCAAATGGTTGCCTTGCCTGTTGAGTCGGTAATGTATCAGCCGCTGATTGTGGCGGGGCGTTGGTTTGAAACTACGGATAATGAACAAAAAGTATTGGTGCTAAATGCGGCAACCGCAGAACAAAACGGTATTCAAGTCGGCGATAGCATTAACGTGAATCTACTAGGGCGATTCAACAGCGCGTGGCAAGTTATCGGTTTATATCGCTGGTTTGCAGGTTCCGGTTATACGGTAGAACCTGTCTACGCGCCATTAACTACAGTGCAAACTATGACGCAATATAAGCAAAATAGTTCGTTTGCTTTGCTTTCCGCAAATGTGAACTCTTTGGCAGAAGAGAAAATTTACGCGGATACACTCAAACAAACTTTTCAGAATGCACACATTAAACTGGATTTTTACACCACCATTGCCAAACTGGAACAACGGCAATTTGCTAAAAATCAATTCCGCCCGATTACCAGTATGTTGTTAGGACTTGCCTCATTGATTGCTTCAGTCGGAGCAATCGGCTTATCTGGCACATTGGCAATTGGCGTTTTGCAACGGACGCGTGAAATCGGCGTGTTACGCGCCATTGGTGCGAGTTCAGCATCAATTTTTAAACTGTTCATGCTGGAAGGCTTTTTTCATGGCTTGATGGCGTGGCTTATCAGTATTCCTATAGCCTATTTTTTGGCAGAACCACTGGCGCGAAAATTGGGTGAAATCATGCTTGGTATTCACTTGGACTTTAGTTTTTCTTTCGCGGCGGTATGGATTTGGCTGGCTTTGGTGAGTGTCCTTGTATTGTTAGCTTCTTATTTACCCGCACGCCATGCTACGCAAATCGTGGTGCGTTCTAGTCTTAATTATTAACTCGATTGAATATTTCATTTTTAACTTAAGCTGGTAAACTGAGTGAGGGTTTTAGTCAGCCCTATTTATTGATTTATACATAATAAAAAACCGCTCACTTATAAAAAAAGCGGATAAAACCGAGGAGGACTGCAATGATTAGAATATCTTATGCCAGCACTACCAACCATGATTGGTCACCTGAAGAGTTATTGACTCTGTTAACCAATTGTCAGACTAATAATGCCGCTAATAACATTACGGGAATTTTGCTGTATGCCAATCAAACATTTTTCCAAGTTTTAGAAGGAGAGGAGGGCGTTATCAATAGAGTTTTTGCGATGATAGAAAAAGATAATCGTCACAAAGACTGCACGTTGATTTCAAAAGAAAAAATCAAAGAGCGTGCTTTTCCCTATTGGAGCATGGGCTTTGAAAAAATAGACGTGAATGATTTACACAATGTCAAAGGACTAAGTGATTTTTTTGCCAAGGATTTCACACCCGCAGGTTTTGCTGAGCATAAAAATATTGTCGGACCTTTGCTATCGCATTTACGCAGTAAGTTGGTTAAACAAGTCACCACCTGTCATGAAGAATTACCGATGACTCATGAAGACCCCTTTATACAGTTTCTAAATCGGACTATACGCGTAGGCGTTAAATTTATGGCGTTGTTAATGGTGATGGTGATACTGTTTGGCATCGGCGACATTATGTTTGTGTTATACGAAAAGCTATCTAATCCGCCTATTTTTGAGTTGACGATTAATGAATTATTAGAAACCTTTGGCGCGTTTATGGCGGTGTTAATTGCCATCGAAATTTTTCTAAATATCACGCTTTATATTCGTAGTGACGTTATCCCTGTTAAATTAGTTGTTGCAACTGCACTGATGGCAATTGCACGAAAAATTATTGTCTTTGATTATAAACACCTAGATGCAGACTATGTCAGTGCTTCAGGACTGGTGGTGGTTGCTTTAGGTATTACTTATTGGATAGTACAAAAACATGACTAGACTCAAAATCCCCGTCGGTATTAGTAGCTGTTTACTGGGTGACACGGTTCGTTTTGATGGTGGACATAAGCGTGATGCTTATATTGTCGGTACGCTGTCGCACTATTTTGACTTTCACCCATTTTGTCCCGAAATGGCGATTGGTCTAGGTGTTCCGCGTCCTACCATGCACTTGATAAAAAAAGATAACGCAGTACGTTGTGTGGTGATTAAAGACCCTAGCCATGATGTCACTGACCGCTTGCGCAATTATGCTGAGCAACAACAGCATACTGATTTATGTGGCTATATTGTCAAAAAGGACTCACCGAGTTGTGGCATGGAGCGCGTAAAGGTATTTACCAATGATATTCCGCACCGTGATGGTGTGGGTATTTATGCGGAAGTTATGATGCGTAATCATCCCTTATTACCTGTTGAAGAAGAAGGGCGTTTAGGCGATGCGGGGTTACGAGAGAATTTTATTCAACGGGTTTATGTATTGCATCGCTGGAAGCAGCTGTTAGCGGAAGGTTTGAGTATACAGAATTTAACGCGTTTTCACGCACGGCATAAGTTGATTATTATGAGTCATGGCGATTATCGGCCCTTAGGGCAATTAGTCGCCAATGCGACTAAAGACAATATCTTAACCGTTGGCGAGCAGTATATTTTGCAATTAATGACACTGTTAAAAACAGTCGTTAAACGTAAACAGCACGTCAATGTGCTACAACATATTCAAGGCTATTTGAAAAAAGAACTCAACGCGGATAACAAAGCTGAATTGTGTGAATTGATTGAGCGTTACCGTCATGGTGACGTACCGTTAATTGTTCCGATTACGCTGTTAAAACATCATTTTCGCCAAAGCCCTGATGCGTATATTGAAGAGTCTTACTATATGTCGCCATATCCGCAGGAATTACAGCTTATTAATCAATTATGAGTAAGGGACTGTAGTCAGAGAATACCATCGCGACGGTTATATCATCACCACTGCCTTGTTCCGAGGTTTCATTGAGCCAATCGGCTAAACAGCTTTGAATTTTATCTGCACCGTGGTTGGCGATTTGTTGTTGAAAGTCTTGCACGGCTTGCTGTAAATCGTTTTCGTTGCTGAATGAGTTGGCGTAACCATCGGTGGCTAGAAAAACTAACGCGGGTCGATGTTGGTGGTCAAAAAAATGTAGACAGAACTCAATATGATAAATGGCTTTATCTTGACATAATGAGTAGGTTTCATTGGCTATTAAACTGACACTTTTGGGCAACGGGTGTTGTAACTGCCCATCTTCTGTTAAGACGATTAAATCGCCATCACCAATTTGTAAGTACAGAACGTAATCATTACAGAGTAAGACTGCCAGTAAGGTAGTGCCGTACAAACTATAACGGTCATTGGCATTTTCCGTTTGCCCATCGTCTTCTGTATCAACGGCTAATCGCCAAGCCTGCACTAATTGGCTGGGCAAATAATCAGCGGATTGTTTGATATGGCGTAAATTACTTCCTGTATCGACGTGTTGTTGCGCAAAATGGTTAAATAAATCTAATGCAACTTGTACAGCTAATTTTGCCCCAATGTCACTGTGCGTATGTTTGCTACTGCCATGTCCGTCCGCAACAGCAAGCACAGAGCAGTAGTCGTTTTGTAGAGATGCCCACGCATCTTGATTAAGTTTGTCGTTACGCTTATGTGACGCACCGCGTACACTCTCGCCTATGATTTGCCAACTCATGCCAACTTACCAGACATCATCAGTATCGACATCTGATGTAGGTGCTTGAGGAATCGGTACGACACCGCCACTGGCTTGGTCTTTGACTTGGCTGGCAGGTGCGGAGGCGGCTTGTAATACCACAGTAGATGCCCAACGTATGTATTTGACTAAATCTTCCGCGTTATTGGCTTGTAAAGGTCTGATTTCAGGATTACCGATAAATTTTTGTAATACCTCCAAATCAGCATCTTGTCCGATACCAATACCAATACGCACAGATTTTCTACCCCAAGGTTTACTCATCAAAGTGTTTAAACCATCATTAAAATCATCGGTGGGTTGACCATCAGACACTAATACTAAGACAGGTGGCAAACAGCGTTCAGGCATTTGTGTGACATCTAATTGTTCGGCGGCTAACTGTAACGCCAAGCCCATATCAGTAACACCATTGGCAGTTAGATTGTCCCATTTAAATTCTTCCACCTTAGTGGCTTGAGCGATATGCCATTGCGCCCCTGTCGAAAATTTAATTGCGCGTACCATCACTTGCGCATTCGGATTATCTGCCGCCACATCCTGCATGGGTTTGATGGCGTTACGAATGGCGTAATTGAGTTGCTCTATTTTTTCGCCGTACATAGAGCCTGAGCAATCGGCTAACCAAAAAAAATGTAATGGGCGATTTGCCATCGCACCGCCTGGTCTTTTAATAATGTCTGTCATGTGTGTGTCCTTGTGTGAGAGAGTTGTAGGATGGGCGCGATTTTAATCACGCCTACACGCGAATGTCTGCCAAGGTATTGCCAAAATTAATCGAAACCCCAGCCGCTAAATTAACTGAACGTTGCGGGTCAACGATTTTAACACTGTTATCTGATAAGGTTATCGTCCACGCCTGACTACTAATATTTTGTAAACCCCAACGATTTGGGTCTTGTGGGTGACGATTAACAGCGGCTTGTGGTTCGGAAAAATTAAATTTTTGCGTTTGATCGGTATGATGGCGATAGAGCAGAGTGTTATGGTTAAGCATCACTACGGTGTTGTTAATGTGTAAACGAGGCGGATAAACCAATGCACGGTTACACGCCCAGCAATGTTGTGTAATGTCAGTTTTCGAGCTGTCAGCATCATAAAAATTTTGCGCCCCACAGCGACAATAAAAAATGCTATCGCGTAGGTTAATTAATATTACCCGCCATTCATTTTCGCGAATACGTCCGTGTTGGTCGTTGATACCTGAGGTAAACGCGCGAGTAAATACATCACGCAAGAATTGCGGATATAACGCCCAATAAACTAGTGCATTGTCGTGCAAACCAGCTACAGGCGCATTACTATTATCTTGTGGATCAAAAATAAATAATGGTTCAGTGCCATAAAGTTTATTCATTGCCGACTGGTCGAAACAACGAATACTGGCTTCTTTTTTACCTTCCAATGGATGGTGCAACATCAGCATATAGAACAATAAAATCGCCAGTGAAAATAAATCACTTTCGGTATTTGGGGCTTCATCACCACGAACTAATTCGGGAGCCATAAAACGTGGCGTACCGTTAATTGCCCCAGTCGCGCCATTGACATCAACATTGTCATTGTCGCAAATCAAAATCTCGCCCGTGTTAGGATCAAAGAATACGTTGTTAAAATTAATATCGCGATAACACAAGCCCTTGGCATGAAGCTGTAAAAAACTTTCTGACAGTTGTAAGCAAGCACTAATTAAGGCATCAAAACTAGGTTCTGCACGGCGGCGCATCAAATCAACAATGCTTTTAAAATTGCTAGGGCGTAGCGGCATGACATAGCCAAACCCAGCATTATTAGGTAATGCGACTAATTCTAATGGCCACAAAAAGTTATTATCAGGGCTGCCTTTGCGTATGGCATTTTCCAAACGTTGCCGTAGTTGCATATCATTTTGAATGTAATGCGGAAAATACCATTTAATAGCCACCTCTTGTCCACTAGCATGAGCGCGATACACTTCACCTTGTGTTCCGGCACCTAAAAAAGAGTCAATGGTGTAGGACTGCCCAGTTAACTCACCGTAAATAATTTGTTTATTTTGTAATAGGGTACTCATAAATGCGGTCCAACAGAGCTGTTTATAGCTTTATTATAGATAAGTGTAGTGATCCAATAAACATAGATATCCCGATAGGTTGATATAATCTAGAAGTTACGCATTGACAGAGGGTGTAGGCTATGTATTTTGAACGCACCGAAGCCAAAGAAAGTTGGCAAATAATGATAAGAGAAAGCAGCCGCC